>WNFX01003867.1_pt1 | contig 24189 bp, 27 predicted proteins | sample 5400111 | NCBI WGS metagenome assembly WNFX01 (sample SAMN13153363, study PRJNA577476) | soil metagenome | isolation source: 40 cm soil or saprolite under grassland replicate 1 | place: USA:California | collected 2016-06-15
GTCATTCAGCAATCCGATATCGACAGCGTTCGCGATGTCTACGCGAAAGACGCTGTGCCCCAGGTGACCGACCAGTTGAACAGTAAGGCCCAGGGCCAGAAGCTCGTGCTGGTTGGAAATGGCGTGCAAACCACCGCCACTTCCGACCACAAGGTCGGCGAGGAAGTGACCGGATTCACCATCACGATCAAGGTCTCCGGTGACGGCGTCGCCTTCGACGAGAAAGTGGTCCAGCGAATGCTCAAGGGATTCCTCGAGCGCAAAGTGCCTCAGGGTTCGCAGCTGACGAGCAACGGCACGATCCTCAAGTACGATCCCCCCACGGACGCCAACGCTGACGGCCACATCACCCTCAACGGCCACCTGTCCGGTTTCTACGCGCCGATCTTCCTCCAGCCGGCGATCCGTGCGCATCTCAAGGGCATGAGTCCCAGCAAAGGGCGCGCTTTCCTGCAGACACTCCCCAACGTCGTCGACGCCCGGGTGACGCAGTCGCCGTTCGGGCTGCCGTGGCTGCCGCTCTTCAGCTCCCGCATCACGCTCAAGATCCAGGAGGTCTCCAGCAGCAGCGCGAGCCCGTGAGGATCCTCGCGATCGATCCGGGCACGGTCCGGCTCGGTCTCGCGCTCAGTGATCCATCGGGGACGATCGCCCAGCCACTGAGCGTGCTGGCGCGCCGATCAGAAGCCGAGGACCTCAAGGCACTCAGCGACCTGGTGGAACGCCACGAGGTTGGACTGATCGTGATTGGGCTGCCGCGGCTGATGAATGGTCGTATCGATGCGGCGGCTCAGCAAGCCCAGGCGTTCGGAGCCAACGTCGCGAAGGCAACCGGGCGGCCGGTAGCATACTGGGACGAACGGCTGACGAGCGTGGCCGCCGAGCGCTATCTGATCGAGCAGGGCAAACGGCGCGGCAAACGGCGCCAGGAGATCGATCGTGTGGCCGCCACGCTATTGTTGCAGGGGTATCTCGACTATCGGGCTGGTCGGGCACCAGGAGGCTGAATGCCAGAGATTCCGGAAGCGAACGGGGAAGTGCAGACCATCGAGCTGGTCAACGAGAAGACCGGCGAGGGGGAAAGCTACGTCGTCCACGACGTCGTGGAGATCGAGGGCGAAACCTACTACGTTCTGCAGGCGGAGGCCGACGAGGAACGGGTTCTGATCCTGCGCCGTGAAGGGGAATCGCTGGTGACCCTGGACGACGACGAGCACGACCGGGTGGTCGACCAGCTCGAGGAATTCGAAGAGGAAGACGACCTCGATGATGACGGCGGTCCCGAACGCTGACTGATCCGAAGCGCTCGACCATTGGCGCCACGGCGCCGCGCAAACGCAGCCGTGCCCTCGGCTGCGTGCAGTGGTTCGTGGTTATCCTCTTCCTGCTACCGGCGGCACTGGGCATCCCGGGCGTCGTCGCGTACAACTGGGTCGACCACCAGCTACATCAGCCCGCCAATCCCGGCAACTCCAAGGTGCGCTTCGTCGTGCCGCCCGGGTCGACCTTTCACGAGGTCGCCGACACCCTGCACCGGACCGGCCTGATCGACTCGGTGACCGTCTTCGACCTGTATGCGCGCTATAAGCACCTGGATCGCAACGTGCAGGCCGGGGCGTATGAGCTGAGCCGCAACCTCAACATGATCCAGATCCTGACCGCCCTGCAGACCGCCATCCCGGAGGAAGTCTTCGTGACCATTCCGGAGGGATACACGATCAAAAAGACGGCGGCTGCGCTGGACAAAGGCGGCCTCATCAAGGGAAGCGATTACATGGCGCTCGCCGTCCAGGGGCAGTACAACTACGACTTTCTCAAGGATCTGCCGCCAGGCGCCTCGCTCGAGGGATTCCTTTTCCCCGACACCTACCTGGTGCCTCGGAACGGGACGGCAAAGGACCTGATCAAGCTCCAACTGGACAACTTCAAGCGCCTCTGGGACGACACGCGAAAGAGCGAGGCCGCCCAGCGCAAACTCAATCCCGTGCAAATCGTCACGATCGCATCCATGATCGAGCGCGAGGCGCGCTACCAGGACGATCGGCCCCTGGTGGCCAGCGTGATCTACAACCGGCTATCGGCGGGCTGGCCGCTGCAGATCGACGCCACCGTGCTTTACGCCAAGGGCGTCTGGCAGGCGTCCGTGACCAAGGAGGACCGCATGATTCAGTCCCCCTACAACACCTATTTACATACCGGACTTCCACCTGGACCGATTGCGAACCCAGGCATCAAAGCCATCGATGCCGCGCTCCAACCCGCGAACACCGGGTACTTCTTCTACCTCTCCGACCCCCAGGGTCACAACCACTACGCCAAGACCAACGAAGAGTTCGCCCGCCTCCTCAAGCAGTACGGCCTCGAGTAAGGCCCAGATCCGGCTGCTGCTGCTCGGCGCGGAGGGGGACGGCGAGCCGGCCGCCAGCCTGTTCAACGCCGGCTTCGCCGCGGCAGGAATCGAGGCTCACTGCGAGGTCCGAGCGGTCGCACCGGCCGAGCTCCCCGAGGCGATCGCCCAAATGCGCGCCGACCGCGGTGTTCTGGGGGCCGCCGTGACCATGCCTCACGCGATCGCCGCCAGCCGGCTGCTCGATGGATTGGGCCCAGATGCGCAGGCCATCGGGGCGGTCAACACTATCAGCCATCGTGCCGGCGCCCTGATCGGATGGAACACGGAACGCTCGGCCTTCGCGCAGGCACTCGACGACGCCGGCTTCCAGGCGAAGGGCCGCTCGGCGCTCGTGCTGGGAGCGGGCGGGGCGGCCCGTGCCTCGGTCGACGCGCTGCGCGAGACGGCCGCGAAGATCTGGGTTACCAGCCCCAATCTCGACGAGGCCAGGACCGTCTGCCGCGATCTCGACGTCACGAGCGGCGGGCCGGCGCCCCTGGGATCGTTGTCGCTCCTGGTTCGAAAGGCTGAACTGATCGTCAACGCCACCCCGGTCGGAAGTGACGGCCAGTCCGTGCTGTTCCCGATCGATTGGATTACGCCGGCCCAATTCGTCTTCGACCTGATCTACCAGCCCCCCGTGACCCCGTTGCTTCTCGGGGCGCGGGAGCAGGGCGCCCGGGCCATCAACGGGTTGACGATGCTGCTCTTCCAGGGTCTCGCCGCGTTCGAGATCTGGACGGGTGAGGCTCCGCCGGAGGCCGCCATGCGGGCGGCGCTCGAACGGGCGGTCGTGGGGCGGCTCAGCTCGTGAGCCGCCTGCTCTTCGCCCTCGCCTGGGCGGTTGGCGGCGTCTTGGTGGGCGTCGCCCTGAACTACCTGTCCCGCTGGCTGGCTCGAATCGAGGAGATCGAGTTCCGGCAGTCGTTGCGAGAGTCCTTACTGATGCCTGCACTGGCAGCGGGGCTGTTCTTCGTGTTCGCGCTCCAATTGGGAGTCCAGCCTCTCTTGTTCATCAACTCGGTCTACGTCACGGTGCTGGTCCAGGTGCTCGGGTTCGACCTGAAGACCCGCTACATCCTCGATTTCGTGATGTTTCCCAGCTGGGTGATCGCTTTCGCGCTCGCCTTCGTCACCCCCTGGACCCCCGCTCTGACCTGGCCCTGGCCTGACTGGCGAACCGCGCCGGTGGCCGGGCTGATCGCCGGGGGCCTCTTCCTGGTCCTCTTCTTGGGCGGCCAGCTGATCTTCGGGGCCGAGGCGTTCGGCTTCGGTGATGTCAAGCTGGCGGTGTTCATCGGGCTGGCCACCGGGCTCTCGAACCTGCGGATGGCCCACGCCATCCTCGACGGTGTCTTCCTGGGCGGCTTTGTGGCGATAATTCTGCTCATCACCCGGATCCGGACGTTCAAGGACGCTGTGCCGTACGGACCGTTCCTGGTCCTGGGAACGCTGCTCGTCCTCTACAGCCAGGCGCCATGAACGCCAGCGACCTGCTTCCCGGCGAGCGGATCCTGGCCCGCTCGTGCCGTCACTGGGTCGTCCTGCTCCGCCCGATTGCCACGACGGTCCTGGCGGTGGCGGTCTCGCTGGCAATCCTGGCCCTGGTTCCGATCGCGGGCGAGCTCCGCCTGTTGCTGATGCTCGGTACGCTCCTCGTCGGATTAGGTGTCATCAACCTCTATTACTGGGGGTGGCGGGCCCATGAGTACGTGCTCACCGACCAGCGCGTCATCCTCAACGAGGGGATCGTCTCCAAGTTCTCCCGGTCGATCGCCATCGACCGGATCCAGGACCTGACGACGTTCCAGGGGCTCTGGGGTCGCACCTGGGGCTTCGGGGACATCGAGCTCGAGTCCGCCGGCCGGGAGGGCGCCGAGCTGCTCAGCACGGTGCCGCGCCCACAACAGCTGCGCAACGCGATCTTCAGCCAGATCGAGGCGCGCCGCCGGCAGGGGGGTTCGGCGAACCCCTAGCGGGGTACAATCGCATGCCGGTATGGTCAATCCGAGTGATTTCCGCAATGGCATGACGATCGAGTGGGAAGGTGGCCTCTGGGTCGTGCTCGAATTCCAGCAAGGCCAGAACGCCCGCGGCGATACCTTCTTCCGGACCAAGCTGCGCAACGTGCGGAGCGGAGCGATCATCGACCAGAAGTTCCGCGACAAGGATCGATTTGCCCGGGCCAGGATCGAGAAGGTGGCCATGCAGTACCTTTACAGCGACGGTGACCGGCATTACTTCATGGACCTGGCGAGCTACGATCAGCTGCCCCTCAGCGACGACCAGTTGGGCGACACCATGAAATACCTGAAAGAGAACTCCTCGCTCGACGTGCTGATGTACGAGGGACGTCCGCTGGGCGTCGAACTCCCCACCACGGTTGACCTGAAGGTCACCCAGACGTCACCCGGGTTCAAAGGCGACACGGCGGCCGGCGGCGGCAAGCCGGCCACGGTGGAGACCGGCCTGATCTTGAATGTGCCCTTCTTCGTCAACCAGGGCGACGTCATCCGGGTCGATACCCGCACCGGCGCCTACGTGGAGCGGGTCTGAAGCGATGCCGGACCGTCCCCTCGGCTCGGTAAAGGTGGCCAACGAGGTCATCGCCAACATCGCCTCGTTGACCGCCTGCCAGGTCCAGGGCATCGTCGGCATGTACCAGGCCAAGGCCCGAGACGGCCACCGGGTCCTGCCCGCCAGCAGCTCGCACAAGGGAGTTCGGGTGGACCTTGGCAACGACGCCCTCAACCTCGAGCTCTTCGTCGTCGTCGATCACTCCGCGCACGTCCCGACCGTGGCGGCCGAGGTTCAGCGGCAGGTGGCGGACGCGATCGACAAGATGCTGGGTCTCGAAGTCCGCCAGGTCAACGTCTTCGTCGGCGACGTGAGGTTTCCCGAGGACGCGTAGGCGGCCCTCCGTGCAGCAGCACTAGTGGGACGGCGCCACCTGGCCCGTGAGCTCGCGCTCAAGGTCCTGTTCGAGCTCGAGAACGACGGCGGCGACGCGGAACGGTCCCTCAAGTACCATGTGGCCGAGTCGCGCGCCGACGCCGAGGTGGCGGATTTCGCCCGCACGCTGATCCAGGGCGTCCGTGAGCACCAGGCCGAGATCGACGCCGAGCTCAAGCAGGCGTCGAACAACTGGAGTCTCGACCAGATGGCCAAGGTGGAACGCACCTTGCTGCGCATCGGCAGCTTCGAGATTCTCTACTTGCCCAGCGTTCCGCTCAAGGCGGCCATCAATGAGTCGATCGAGCTGGCCAAGACGTTCGGGGGCCCCGACTCCGGCAAGTTCGTCAACGGCATCCTCGGCCGGATCGCGGCCGATGCCGAGATCCGCCATCCCGCGGCGAAGGGCGAGGGAAATGGCTGAGGTCGATCAGATGGATTACGAAACGGCCGTCGCTGAACTCGAGCGAACCGTTCAGCTGCTCGGGAAGGAACAGGACGACCTCGCCGAGTCGGTGCGCACCTTCGAGCGCGGCCTCGCGCTAGCACGGCGCTGCGCCCGGCTGCTCGATGATGCCGAGCGGCGGTTGAAAGAGCTGGCAGCGGCCGGTGAGCGTCCGCCGGGTCCGTGACCCTCCTTCAAAACCCGTACTTCGTCGTCCCCCTCATCGCCTGGGCGATCGCCCAGGTTGCCAAGGTCATCATCGATTCCGTTCTGCTCCACCGTTTCAGCGTGCGGCGGCTGGCGACCGCGGGTGGGATGCCCAGCTCACATAGCGCGCTCGTCGTCTCCCTGACGACGATCGTCGGCCGGCTAGAGGGTGTGCAATCGGCGCTCTTCGCGGTCTGCCTGATCTTCGCCAGTGTGGTCATGTACGACGCCACCGGCGTGCGGCGGGCGGCGGGCCAGCAAGCGATGATCCTGAATCGGCTGATCGACGATCTCTTCATCGGGCACCAGGGCATTCGTCAGGAGCGGCTGCGCGAGCTGCTCGGACACACGCCGATCGAAGTGATCGCCGGAGCCCTGCTCGGGATTATTGTCGGGCTGGGAATATGGCGCTGATGGTCGAGGGCCGCGTCCGCCTGGACCAGGCGCTCGTGGCGCAGGGGCTCGTGCCCTCGAGGCAACGCGCTCAAGCCATGGTGCGTGCCGGGCTGGTGCGAGTGGGGGGCGCGGTGGCGGACCGGCCGGACCAGATGGTCGATCCCGCTGTCAGTATCGACCTCGACCGGGTCAAAACCTATGTCAGCCGGGGCGGCGACAAGCTCGCGGCCGCGCTCGATGCCTTCGGCATCGATCCGGCGGGGCGGGTCTGCCTTGATGTCGGCGCATCGACCGGCGGCTTTACCGACCTCTTGTTGCGGCGAGGCGCGACGCGCGTCATCGCGGTCGACGTTGGGTACGGACAGCTGGCCTGGAGTCTTCGCCAGGACCCGCGGGTGACCGTGCTGGAGCGAGTCAACATCCGGTACCTGGATCGGTTGCCGATGCCGGCGGACCTGGCGGTGATCGACGTCTCGTTCATTTCCCTGCGACTCGTGTTGCCGCGCGTCCGCGAACTTCTCAGCCCGCCGGGTGACGTGGTGGCGCTGGTCAAGCCGCAGTTCGAGGTTGGCAAAGGCGCGGTGGGGAAGGGTGGCGTCGTGCGCGACCCCGACCAGCACCGCGAGGTCCTCCGCGAACTGCGGAAATTCGCCGCAGACACCGGGTACGAGGTTGCGGGGGAGACCCCCTCGCCGATCCTGGGCGCCAAGGGGAATCGCGAATTCCTGCTGCACTTGAGGCGACATGGCTGACGCCGTCGGCATCGTCTGCCACCCGCGCATCGATATCGGCGGTGCCCCGGTGATGGAGGCGCGCCGCCGACTGGAAAAGGGCGGCTTTCGCGTGTGGACCTATTGCGCCACCGCCGAGGAGCGCCCCGGTGCGCTGGAAGGGGAGCTGAACGGCACCCGCTTGATCGTCAGCATCGGGGGGGACGGTACCCTGCTCTGGACGGCTCAGCAGGCGGCGGCCGCCCAAATTCCGGTCCTCGGCATCAACGCCGGACGGCTCGGCTTCCTGACGCAGGTGCAGCTCGGCGAGGAGGGACAGGCGCTCGACCGTTGGGCGGCCGGCGATTTTACGTTGCAGCGCCGGGCCCTGCTCGAGGCCCACGTCGACGACCGTGCCTTTCTCGCTCTGAACGACGTCACCGTGCACAAGGGGATCGAGATCAACCTGATCCGCATCGAAGCCTTCGTCGATGGCAATCCGGCGGGCCGCTTCGATGCCGACGGCATCATCGTTTCGACGCCGACCGGCTCAACCGGATACGCGCTGTCCCTGGGGGGGCCGATCGTCCACCCGGACGTGCGCGCGATCGTGTTCATGCCGCTGAATCCGCACAGCTTGTTCAACCGCCCGATCGTGCTGCCGGAGCAATCGAACATCGTCCTCCGGTTGCCGACGGCCTCCGCGATCCTCACCTGCGATGGCCAGCAGACCTACGGGCTCCGACCGGGAGCCGAGGTGCGGGTCGTCGCACCAGGCCTTCAGGTCGAGCTGGTCCAATTCAGCGGAGGGCGCAACTTCTTCGAGTTGCTCCGGCGAAAGTTGCGGTGGGGCCTCCCGCTCACCGATGGCGACGAATGACCAGCTCGCCGATGCGCCGCCTTGGCCAATTCTGGCGACACGCCTCGGCTCGCGTGACGCGGGAGGAGAGGGCGCGTGCGGAGCGAATCCTGGGGCCGCTTGCGCCGTTCTTCCTCGAGCTGCCCGTGAATGATCAGCGGCATGGCCTCGATGTGCTCGAGACGGTGACCCATCTCGAACGCCAGCCGAGCCCGCTACTGCAGCAGGCCGCGCTGCTGCACGACCTGGGCAAGGCCGAGGCGCATTTCTCGGTGATCGAGCGAAGCCTGACGGTGTTGCTGCGCGCCGTCTCTCCAAGGAGCTTGCAGGCCCTGCAGCGATCCCGGCCCGCGTTCGCCGGCCGGTACCGGATCTACGCCGATCACGCGCAGATTGGCGCGGAACGGTTGCGTGGCGCGGGCGCCGTCGACCTCGCCACGATCGTCGCCGAGCATCATGCGCCACACCCGCAGTCCGAGGTGACACGTCGTTTGCAGCGGGCGGACGGACGGAATTGACGCGCGAGATCACCGCCGAGCTCGAGCGTGATCCTGTCTATCTCGTACGGACACTCGCCTTCGATGGGCCGATCGAGCTCCTGCTCTCCCTCGCGCAGCGAGCCGAGGTCGACCTCAGGGCGATTCCGCTGGCGAGCCTCACCGACGACTATCTGCGCGCCATCGAGCAGGCGCAGCCGCCGCTCGACCGGCTGGCCGCGTTCCTGGTGATCGGCGCCCGGCTGGTGCAGCTGAAGGCCGCGGGCCTGATGCCGGAGCCGACTTTGGGGGAGGAGGAGGATCTGCAGGCATGGGAAGACGCGATCAAGGGACGCCTCGAAGAGTACAAGCGCTTCAAGGAGCTCGCCGAGTCGTTGATGCGCCGCCACGCCAGCGGACGGTTCACCTTCGCCGGCTTGCTCGAGCCTGACGTGATCCCGCAGGCGCGCGTCCAGGTCAGCCTCGACGCGCTCGCCAGTGCCTTCGGGCGGGTGCTCGACCGCTTGCCACCGCCGGGGCAGGTCACGGTAGAGATGGAGCACGTCTCGCTCGGCGAGAAGCTCGAAGAACTCCGACAGATGTTGGCGCGGCACGCGCAACTCAACTTCAGCGCCATCTTCCGGCACGCGCGAACGCGGCTGGAAGCGGTCGTGACCTTTCTGGCGCTCCTCGAGCTGATTAGAATCGGTGAGGCCCGCGTGGCTCAGACCTCGGCCTTCGCGGAAATCACGGTGCACGCACAGGAGCGGAAGGAAACAGAGTGAGCTCATCGGTCGAGCGTGTGACACAGGTGCGGGACACGACGGGCCTGGCGGCCGCCCTCGAGGCCGTGCTCTTCACCCTCAACCGCGCGGTTACGGTGCTGGAGCTCCAGGACATCCTGCAGTCGCCGCTGCCCGACATCGAGGCCGCTGCCTCGAGCCTGGCGGAAGTGCTGGCGGGCCGCGGCCTCTTTCTGCAACGCCATCAGGACCAATTGCAGCTGGTGACGGACCCGGCGCAGGCGGACGTGGTCCGCCGCGTCCTGCGGCCGGAGTATCCGTCACGCCTGTCTCCGGCGGCGTACGAAACGCTCGCCATCATCGCCTACCGACAGCCGCTCACCCGCGCTCGCATCGAGGAGATTCGCGGCGTCAACTGTGAGGCCGTGCTGGAAAGCCTCGAAGAAAAAGGACTGATCGAGGAGACCGGCCGCCTCGACGCGCCGGGGACGCCTCGCCTCTTCGGCACGACGATGCGCTTCCTCCAGATCCTTGGACTGAGCAGCCTGAACGAGCTGCCACCCTTACCGCAATCCGGCTCAACCAGTTCCTAGCGCGTTCCGGCGTGGCGGCTCGGCGAAAGGCCGATCAATTGATTGCGTCGGGACAGGTGATGGTGAATGGCACGCCCGCCATCCCAGGCCAGCAGGTCACGCCCGGGGTCGATCGCGTGACCGTCGGCGGCAGCCCGGTCGAACTGGTTTCGACATCGACGTACCTGATGCTGAACAAGCCGGTTGGCGTCTTGACCAGCGTCAGCGACGATCGCGGCCGGCAGACCGTGGTCGACCACCTACCACCGGGACGGCCGCGCGTCTTTCCGGTGGGCCGGCTCGATCTCGACAGTCGTGGGCTGGTGCTGTTGACGGACGACGGCGAGCTGGCCGGCCGTCTGATGCACCCCCGCTACCATGTCGAGAAGGAATACCGGGTCGTAGTCAAGGGCCGGCCCGGTGAAGCGGCAGTGCGGCGGCTCTCGGAGGGGATGATCGTGAGAGGGGAGCGATTCGAGCCGGCAGAGGTCCAGTTGCTCGAGGGCGCGGATGGCGACACGCGGCTGTCGATGGTGTTGCGTGAGGGCCGCAAACGGGAAGTGCGACGGCTGTGGCAAGCGCTTGGCTATCCCGTGCTCGATTTGCAGCGGGTGCGCATCGATGGGCTTCAGCTCGGTGACCTTGCCGAGGGTGACGTCCGCCCACTCCGGGCGGACGAGGTAACCCGCTTGAAGGCCGCGGCGGGACTCTAGCGTGATCATCGCGATCGACGGCCCGGCGGGCTCGGGAAAGACGACCGTCGGGCGCATGGTGGCGGACGTCCTCGGCTTCGCCCTGGTCGACACGGGCTTGTTCTATCGGGCGGTCACCGTTGAGGCGCGACGACGCGGCATCGCGGCCGACGACGTGACCGCGCTGATGCGGATGCTCGGTGAGTTGCGCATCGAGATCAACACGTCGCCCTCGGCGGGTCGTGCCGGACCACTGCTCTCGATCGATGGCCGGGATATCAGCGGTGCGGCACACGATCCGGCAATCGCCGCCGAGCTCTCGCGTATATCGGGGATCCCCGAGGTGCGGCGCCTCCTGATCGAGCCGCAGCGGCGCGCGGCGCCGGGTGATGCGGTGATCCTGGGGCGCGACATCGGAACCGTCATCTTTCCCGACGCGGACGTGAAATTCTTCTTCACCGCACCGGCCGCGGAGCGGGTCGCCCGGCGGCGCCGCGAGTTGGACGAAGCACGCGGCAGCGCCACCCCGGACGCGGTGCTCGAACAGGAAGTCGAGGCGCGAGACCGCGCCGACCGGGAGCGCGAAGTCGCGCCGTTACGCCCCGCCACCGATGCTATAATCGTCGCGACTGAGAGCAAGTCGGTCCGTCAGGTTTTTGACGAAGTGATGGCCCGTTTGCCGAAGCATTGATCGCTTTGAGCTATTCCTTCCTTACTGGTCTTGCACGGCTCCTCACGAGAATCGTTCTGGGGTCAAAGTTTCACCTTCGCGGCACGGCGAACGTGCCACGCTCGGGCCCCCTCCTCATGGTGTCGAACCACGTGGGGGCGGTCGACCCGGCCATCATTGGCGCCTGGACACCCCGGCCAGTCTGGTTCATGGCCAAGGCAGAGTTGTTCAAAGGCAGCTGGGCCTGGCTGATGCGCGGTTACCATGCCTTTCCGGTGGTACGCCACTCGCCCGACCGGACCGCGCTTCGGCGGGCATTCGGCCTCCTCAAGCAAGGGTCGGCCGTCGTCCTCTTTCCGGAAGGCCACCGATCCGGGGATGCCCGCCTGCTCCGGGCCGAGCCAGGCGCCGGCTTCGTGGCGCGTCGCTCCGGCGCGCCCCTGGTGCCGATCGCGATCACTGGATCGCAACATGTTCTCGGCCGCCACAACAAGGTTCCACGGCGGGCGGACGTCGCCATGACGTTTGGCGAACCATTCCAGCTTCCAGAACGGAATCGCGACGGCAGCGCGATGGATTATCAGCAGAGCGCCGACTACCTGATGACAAAGATCGCCCAGCTGCTCCCGTTGGAAAACCAGGGGGAGTACGCAAGCTCGACCGTGCCGCGGAGCCTTCAAGCATGAAGAAGATCTATGTGCTCGACACCAACGTCCTGCTGCACGATCCAAACGCGATCTACTCCTTCGAGGACAACGAGATCGTGATCCCCCTGACCGTGATCGAGGAGGTCGACGGTCAGAAGCGCCGGCAGGACGAGGTCGGGCGTCACGCCCGCTTGATCGCCCACTATTTCGATGAGCTTCGTGCCAAGGGAAAGCTCTCCGAGGGCGTCGAACTCAAGTACGGTGGCACGCTCCGTGTCGAGCTGACCCACGACAGCACCGCGCAGCTCCCCGAGGATCTCGATCCGCGCAAGCCCGACAACCAGGTGATCGCCCTGACGTTGCAGCTGAAGGCCGAGAGTGACGGCACGCCCGTCATCCTGGTCAGCAAAGACATCAACGTCCGGGTGAAGGCCGATGCCCTCAACCTGCAGGCGCAGGACTACGAGACCGACAAGATGGTGCTCAAGGAAGAGGACCTCTACGACGGCATGACGACGCTGACGGTGACGCCGGATGACATCGAGAACTTCACGAAGACGAATCTCTACCAGCCGTCTAACGGCCAGCTCTACTTCAACCAGTTCGTCCATTTCAAATCGGTGAACGGGGCGAAGTCGAGCGCGCTGGGCCGATTCGACGCGGCGGCCGGCCAGGTGGTTGGGCTGGCGGCGATCAAGAAAGAAATCTGGGGCATTCAACCCAAGAATCTCGGTCAACGCTTCGCCTTCGACATCCTGCTCGACGAGCGGATCCCGTTTGTCACCATGACCGGCCAGGCCGGCACCGGGAAGACGTTGCTCGCGCTGGCGGCCGGCCTCAACCAGGTGCTGGACCAGCATCGCTACCGCCGCCTGCTCGTCACGCGCCCGGTGATTCCCATGGGCAAGGACGTCGGCTACCTTCCCGGCGACAAGGACGAAAAGCTGCGACCCTGGATGCAGCCGATCTACGACAACCTCGAGTACCTGATGGGCTGCATCTACAAGGAGCAGATGGCGGCGGACATGATCCGGCATATCCAGGACAAGGGGCTCTTCGAGGCGGAAGCGCTCACCTACATCCGCGGGCGGAGCATCCCGCAGCAGTTCATCATCGTCGACGAGGCACAAAACCTTACCCCGCACGAGGTCAAGACGATCGTGTCCAGGGCGGGCGAGGGGACCAAGATCGTCCTTACCGGCGACCCCAACCAGATCGACCATCCCTACCTGGATTTCCGGAGCAACGGGCTCTGCTACGCGATCGAGAAATTCAAGAACAATCCGCTGGCCGGCCACGTCACGCTCACCAAGGGCCAAAGGTCAGAACTCGCGGAGCTTGCTGCCAAATTGCTGTAAGCGGTGGCCCGATTTGAGAGCATTGCGATAGTGGATCGCACGCTCGTTGCTCTCGATCTCGAAACCACCGGCCTCAGTCCCAGGCTCGATCGGATCATCGAGGTTGGGGCGGTCCGCTTCCAGGGCGACGAGGTCCTCGCGACCTTTCAGTCCCTGGTCCGCCCCGAAGTCGGCATTCCGCGCGCCGTGCAGGATCTGACCGGGATCCGCGATGCCGACGTGACCGCGGCGCCCCATCCGGAGGAGGTCTTGGCGCAGCTGATCGACTTCGTCGGCACGAGTGGGGTCGTGGCGCATAGCGGCAACTTCGATCTGTCGTTTCTCGTCGACGGTGACGCACAGCCGGCGTATGTCCTGTTCGACACCCTCGACCTATCGCGGATCATGCTGCCCGCCGTGCCCAGCCACAGCCTGCCGCACCTCTCTCGCCAGCTTGGGCTCATCCACCCGCATCCTCACCGGGCGCTGTCAGACGCGGACGCCGCGCGGCAGCTCTTCCGCTACCTCTGGCGATTTGCGCGCGGCTTTAAGGCCGAGCTGCTCGAGCGGATGCTCGAGGTGGCCAACGGCTGGCCGCACCCGATCCACCACTTCCTCGAAGATGCTCGCAGTGCCGGACCCAGCGGCGTCGATAGCCTGCCGCCGGTGCCCATCCTGCCGGTCACGGCAGCGCGTCCGGACACGCCCTCGACCGACCCACAGACCATTCGCGCCCTGCTCGGGCCCGATGGTCCCATGGCGGGCCTGCTGGACGACTACGAACTTCGCGAATCACAACTGCAGATGACGCTGGCCATCGCCCAGCTCTACGCTCGCGGTGGCCGGCTCCTGGTGGAGGCCGGCCCGGGGACCGGGAAGTCACTCGCGTATCTGGTGCCGGCGGTTCACCACGCGGTCGCGAGCGGGGAGCGGGTCGTGGTCGCGACCAACACGATCACGCTGCAGGAGCAGTTGTTCTCGAAGGACATCCCCTTCATGCGCAGCTGGCTGCCCTTCGACTTCAAAGCGTCGCTGTTGAAGGGCCGCTCGAATTACGTGAGCCTGCGTCGCTGGAATCGCTACCTCAACGCGCCCAGCCGGCGCGCCGACGGCAGCTGGTTCCACGACGAAGTGAAGTTCAAGCTGCGGATGCTCGTCTGGCTGGCGCAAACCCGCCATGGCGACCGCTCTGAGATCAAGCTCAACGGATTCGACGAGCTGTTCTGGCTGCGGGCGGCGTCGACGGCGGACGATTGCCTGGCCGCCCACTGCGAAAACTACAAGACCCAGCAATGTTTCTACTGGAACAGCCGGCGCGGGGCACAGGATGCGGACCTGATCGTGACCAACCACGCGCTGCTCCTGGCCGACGCGCTCAACGGGGGCTCGGTGCTGCCGTCGCACGCGCACCTGGTGGTGGACGAGGCGCACCAGCTCGAAGAGACGGCGGTCGACGCGCTGACCCAGCGGGTGGGGGAGGAGGAGGTGCTGGAAAGCATCGACGGGGCGCTGACCTGGTTTCGCGCCGCGGTCGGCCCGCCGGGTGAAGGGGTGCGCACCGCGGCCGCGGAGATGAAACAGGCGTCGGCCGATTTCTTCCAGGAGGCGCGGGCGATCGTGAGGCAGCGACAGCCGGAAATCCCGCAGCGTCCGTCGCGCGAGGAACCGGTCGTCCTCGACTCGCTCCTTCGGCCCTCGTCAGAGACGGTGCCGCTTTCCGGGCTGGCCAGCAAGCTCGCGGGACGCGAGCTCCAGGCGCGAGCCTTCGCCGACAAGGAAACGGTGGTCTTCACCTCGGCAACCCTCGCGGTGGCCAACTCGTTCGAGTACTTCAAACGGGGAGTCGGGCTCGAGGCATTGAGCACGCACGAGATGGTGCTGGCCTCACCCTTCGACTACCTGTCTCAGGCCCTGCTCTGCCTGCCGACCGACCTCAAGGATCTCAGTGACATCACCTTCCTCGATCAGGTCTCGACCGTCGTCGGCGAGATCGCCGAGGCGATTGGTGGGCGCACCCTGGTGCTGTTCACGTCTCATCAGCAGTTGCGGGATGTCGCCGACCGGCTGCGGGTGCGGACCTCGCATGGCGATCTGACGGTGCTGGCGCAAAACCTGGACGGCACCCGCCGGCAGCTGCTGGCGCAGTTCCAGGAGGATCCGCGCAGCATCCTGCTAGGGAGCAGCAGCTTCTGGGAAGGCATCGACGTCCCTGGGGATGCTCTCTCCTGTGTCGTCATCGTCCGCTTGCCCTTCCGAGTCCCAAGCGATCCGCTGCAGCTGGCACGGAGCGCCACGCTCGCCGATCCCTTTGGGCAGCTGGCATTGCCCGAGGCGGTCTTGCGCCTCAAGCAAGGCTTCGGCCGGCTGATCCGGCGGCAAAGCGATCGTGGTGCGGTCGTCTTGATGGACCACCGCATCGCGAACCGGACCTACGGCACGGCCTTCCTCGACGCCCTGCCGCGCGCCGCCGTCCATCTCGGGCACTGCGCGGAGATGGCGCCGGCGATTGACCAGTGGCTGGTGCGAGGACGCGATGCCCGGGTGTCCGCGGCTGCCGGCAGGACCGCGGGCCTTCCGCATCTTCCCGCGTGAGCCCGGACGGCCGGCTCTCGGTCGGGCTGGTTCAGATGGACCCGGCCCTCGGCGATCGTGCTCGCAATCTCGAGCGGCATCGGCAATGGGTGCGACAAGCCGCAACCGCGGGCGTCGAGCTGCTGGTTTTCCCGGAGCTCAGCCTGACCGGCTATTTCCTCAAGGATCTCGTCGCGGAGAGTGCCATCCCGTTCGAGGGCGCCATCATGAACGAGCTACGCGGCCTGTCCGATGGACTCGACGTCGTGCTCGGCGCGGTGATCGAAGAGCCCGACCATCGCTACTTCAACGCCAGCCTCTATTTCAGCCAGGGGGAGCTGGTCCACGTCCACCGCAAGGTGTACCTGCCGACCTATGGCATGTTCGACGAGCACCGCTATTTCGCGGCGGGCGATCGCTTTCGCAGTTTCAAGACCGGGTTCGGCCGCGCCGGGATGCTGGTCTGTGAAGACATCTGGCACCTCTCCAGCGCCTACATCCTGAGTCTCGAAGGCGTGGACATGATCATCTGCCCGTCATCCAGCCCAGGGCGTGGGGTCACCACCGACGAGCGGCTGGGAACAGCGGAGTCATATGGCCTTGTCTGCCGCACCTACGCCCAGTTCCTGACGACCTTCTTCCTCTACTGCAACCGGGTGGGGTACGAGGATGGCGCGAACTTCTGGGGCGGCTCGATGGTGATCGGGCCCAACGGTGACATCATCGCGCAGCAGGAAGATGCCGACGAAGCGCTCGTTCTTGCCAAGCTCGACCTGGGGGAGGTCCGGCGCGAGCGGCTCGCCAATCCGTTACTCCGCGACGAGCGGCTCGAGCTCACCATCAACGAACTCCGCCGGGTCTGGCATGAGCGCACCCGCAAGCCTTTCTGAGCCCGTCTTTCCGCCGCTGCGGATCAATCCCGAGCTGGTCCGCGGCATCCTCGTGGGCTTCATCCGCAACGAGGTACGGAAGGTCGGTTTCGAACGCGTCGTCCTGGGTCTGAGTGGCGGCGTCGACTCCAGCCTGGTTGCGACCCTCGCCGCGGAAGCGCTGGGGGCCGACAACGTCCTGGCCCTGATCATGCCCTACAAGACGAGCGATCCCAAAAGCAAGAGCGACGCGCTCCAGGTCGTCCAGCAGCTGGGCATCCATCACCTCGAGATCGACATCAGTCCCCAGATCGATGCCTACTTCGCGCGTTTTCCGGACGCCGACCAGAAGCGGCGCGGCAACAAGATGGCGCGCGAACGGATGACGATCCTCTATGACCAGTCGTGGGGATGGCGGGCGCTCGTCATCGGGACCAGCAACAAGACCGAGCTCCTGCTGGGCTACGGAACCATCTACGGGGATATGGCGAGTGCGATCAACCCGGTGGGCGACCTCTACAAGACCCAGCTCTGGCAGCTCGCCGACGCCGTCGGCGTCCCGACGTCCATCGTGCAGAAGGCGCCCTCGGCGGACCTCTGGGCGGGACAGTCCGATGAGACCGAGCTCGGCTTCCAGTACCGGATGATCGACCAGCTGCTCTACTACCTCGTCGATCGGCGCTACTCGGTCGAGGAGCTGAAGCGGCTCGGTTTCGATGAGGCGTTCATCGTGGACATCGTCCGCCGGGTGCGCGACAACCAGTACAAGCGGCGCCTGCCGGTCATCGCCAAGCTGTCCTCGCGCACGATCGACCGCGACTTCCGTTATCCGCGCGATTGGGGACATTGATGTCAGCCGGCGGCTAGGGTGGGGACGCTCTACCTGGTCGCCACGCCCATTGGCAACCTCGACGACATCACCCTACGGGCGTTGCACATCCTGGAGTCGGTGCCGCTGATCGCCGCGGAGGACACGCGCCACACGATGAAACTGCTGACCCACTTCGGCCTGCGCCGGCAGCTGATCAGCCTGCACGCGAAGAACGAAGCGCGCCAGCTGCAAACCATTGTCGCTCGCCTCGAGCAGCACGACATCGCGCTGGTATCGGACGCGGGCACGCCCGCGCTTTCCGACCCGGGAGTGCGGCTGGTCAGCGCCGCCGTCGCCGCCGGCCACCCGGTCGTGCCGATCCCCGGTCCCTCGGCGGTGCTGGCCGCCCTGGTGAGCTCCGGCCTGCCCACCAACCAGTTCACCTTCCTCGGTTTTCTGCCGCGCAAACGCGGGGAGCTGGAGCGGCTGATCCGCGAGACCGCGCAGGCCAAGCGAAGCTTCGTCTTCTTCGAATCCCCGCATCGGATCGTGAAGACATTGGATATAATGGCGTCCGCCCTCGGCCCCCGCTCGCTGGTGGTGGCGCGGGAGATCACCAAGCTCCACGAAGAGTTCTTACGTGGAACGCCGGCGACACTCCTGGAGCACTTCGCGACATCTCCACCCCGAGGCGAGCTGACGGTCGTGGTAGCCGGCAGCGACTGGAAGGCTCCAGATGAGTAAGTTCTACGTCACCACGGCGATCGTTTACCCGAATGCCGCGCCCCATCTCGGGTTCATTTATGAGCTGGTGGGCGCTGATGTCCTGGCCCGCTATCACCGGCTGGTCGGGGATGAGACGTTCTTTCTCACCGGCACCGACGAGCACTCACAAAACGTGCGACGTAAGGCGGAAGAGGAAGGCGTCACGACTGCGGAATTCACCGCCAGGATGGCGCAGCTCTACCGCGACATCGAAGCGCGCTTTGGCATCTCTTACAACCGGTTCATTCGGACCGAGGATCCCGACCACGTGCAGGGCGTGCAGGCCTTCATCGCGAAGATGCAGGCAAAGGGCGACATTTACAAAGGCGCCTACGAGGGTTGGTATTGCGTCTCCTGCGAGGCCTTCAAGCAAGACGCGGACCTCAAGGACGGGTACTGCCTGATCCACCCCACGCTGAAGGCGCAATGGCTGACGGAGGAGAACTACTTCTTCAAGCTGTCGAGCTACCAGGACCGGCTCCAGCAGCACATCGACAAGCACCCCGATTTCATTCAACCGGAGACGCGTCGCAACGAAGTCCTCGGGTGGCTCCGGTCCGGCCTGCAGGACTTCAGCATCTCGCGCTCGACCATCAAATGGGGCATTCCCTTTCCCGGTGACGACAAGCACGTCGTCTACGTCTGGGGCGACGCGTTGGTGAACTACGCCACCGGTGTCGGATACGGGACCGACGAGGCGATGTTCAAGCGCTGGTGGCCGGCCGACCTCCACGTGATCGGAAAGGACATCACGCGTTTCCACTGTTTGTACTGGCCGGCCATGCTGCTCTCGGCCGGCGTGGCGGTGCCGAAACGGGTCTATGCGCATGGATTTCTCACCGTCCGCGGCGAGAAGATGAGCAAGAGCGCGGGCAACTACATCGATCCGCTGGAAGCCGCCGAGCGCTTCGGCGCCGAAGCGGTGCGTTACCTGCTGCTGCGCGAGCTACCTTTCGACCGGGACGGCGAGATCAGCTGGGAGACGATGACCGATCGATTCAACGCCGACCTCGCCAATGACCTGGGGAACTTCGTCTATCGAACGCTCTCCATGCTGCAGCGCTATTTCGACGGCAAGGTGCCCGCTCCCGACGCGGACGCCACCGCACTGGACAAGCAGCTCCAGACGGCGTTCGAGCGGGCCGTCCGCGGGCAGGACAAGCACATGAAGGCGCTCGACTTCACGAGCGCCCTCGACCTCATCTGGGAGGCGGTCAACCGCGGCAATAAGTACATCGAGGAAAGCGCCCCCTGGGTCCTGGCCAAACAGTCGGATCAGCGCAAGCGGCTCCAGACCGTGATGTACAACCTGGTCGAAGCGATCCGGCTGACGTCGTACCTGGTCTCCCCGTTCTTGCCGGAGACGGCCGCCAAGGTCGCGACGCAGATCAAGGCGGACTTGAAAGCGCCCTCGGCCACGGCACGGGAGTGGGGGAGACTGGCGCCGCGGACCCAGACCGTGCTCGGCGGCGTCCTCTTTCCGCGGATCGAGAAGCCGGAGCCGGTCGCCTGATCGATTCGCACGCCCATCTCCTGCACCTGCGCGAGGGCCTCACGCCGGAGCAGGCGCTGGAGGAGGCGCGGGCGGTCGGCGTGGAGGCCGTGGTCAACATCGGCGACGATGCCACCGACAACCGGCCGGGCGTGGAGCTGGCAGAGCGTATCCGTGGGCTTGCCACAACCATCGGCCGGCATCCCCACTCGGCCGGTGATCCGATCGACGCCGCCGAGCGCCGCGAGCTGCGCCAGCTGGCCGGTCATCCCGGTGTGGTCGCGGTGGGGGAAATCGGCCTCGACTATCACTTCACGGACTACCATCGCGTCGCCGCCCGGGAGCAACAGCAGGTCTTTCGGCAGATGCTCGGCCTGGCGCTGGAGCTGGCCAAGCCGGTGGTGTTGCACACCCGCGATGCCTTCCCCGACCTGCTCGCCATCCTCGACGAGTTCCCCGGGGTCAACGGTGTCTTTCACTGCTTCAGCGGCAACGCGGCATTCGCCGCCGAGGCACTGGCCCGAGGTTTCTACATCTCGTTCGCCGGGACCGTGACCTATCCCACCGCGCACGGGGTGGTCGGGGCCGCCAGTATCATCCCGCTGGACCACATGCTGGTGGAAACCGACTCGCCTTTTCTTCCGCCGCAGAGCCGGCGCGGGCAGCCCAATGCCCCACGCTACCTCGTCGACACCGTGGAACGGATCGCGCGGCTCCGCGGCGCGAGGGCGACGGAGATCGGCGACGCGACCGGCCGGAACGCCATCGACCTCTTTCGGTTGAACCACGCCGGCTAGCAAACGCCCCCTCGACCTGGCCGATTCCTCGGTGATCCGGGGGGTGGCACGACGCTTCGGGGTGCGCTACCAGCGGCGTTGGGGACAGAACTTCCTCGCCGACCGCCGGCAACTGGAGCGAATCGTCGAGGCCCTCGAGCTCGCGCCGGCTGACCGCATCGTCGAAGTCGGTCCGGGTCTCGGCGCGCTGACCGTCGAGCTGGCCAGCCGGGCCCGCGCCGTGGCGGGCGTCGAAATCGACCCCGCCTGCGTCAAGGCGTTGGGCCTGACCCTCCGGGATCGCTCCAACGTTCGCATCGTCGAGGCCAACATCCTGCGCACGGCGGTAAGTGAGTTGTTGCCACCGCCCTATCGGGTCGCCGGCAACATTCCGTACAACCTGACGGGCGCGCTCTTCGTCCACCTGCTCGAGCAGCCGCAGCCACCGGCTCGCATCGATCTCCTGGTGCAGAAAGAGGTGGCTGAGCGCATCGTGGCCCCACCGGGTGACTGGAGTCTGGCCACGCTGGGTGTTCGCGTCTACGGCCGGCCAGAGCTGACGCTCCGGGTGCCGCGGGGCGCCTTCCTGCCGGTGCCCCGGGTCGATTCCGCCCTGGTGCGCATCACGCCCGATGCGCAGCCGGTGCTTCCACGCGCCGACTTACCAGCTTTCTTCGAATTCGTGACACCCTTCTTTCAGGCTCGTCGCAAACAGCTCACGTTTGTCCTGAGTCGACGGCGGGGCGGCGGCGCCGCGGAGGCTCGTGCCCGGCTGAGCGTTATAGGCATCGATCCGGCGCGGCGTGCCGAGACCCTGATGCTGGAGGAATGGCGGCGACTTTTTGAGAATGAGCGCGAATGATGACAACTAGTTACGATTTAGGCGCCTTGAAGCAGCCAGACGAGGTCGGCGCGGGCCGCGACCCGCGCGACATCATCCTTCCTCAGCCTGGCTTCAAGACCGTGCTTGCCAATCGCGACTTCCGCTTGATCTGGTCGGCCCAGGTCGCCTCGCAGCTGGCCGACAAGTTCTTGATGTTCGCGCTGCTGATCCTCACCTACAGCATCAGCCGCGCCAGTACCCACGGCGCCGCCCTCTTTCTCGCGTACACGTTCCCCTCCGTCTTCCTCAGTCCACTTGCCGGGGTGTACGCCGACCGGCACGACAAGAAGCGATTGATGTTCTCCACCAACGCTATCCGAGGCGGCCTGATCCTGCTGATCCCGCTCAGCCAGCTCGTTCCCTATTTCGAGCATGTCACCTGGCATCTGTTCCTCATCATCTTTCTCTTCGCCGCGGTCGGCCAGATCTTCGCCCCCGCCGAGGCGGCGGCCATCCCCTTCATCGTGGGGAACGAGGAACTGATGACGGCGACCTCGATGTTCACCAGCACGGTGATCGTCACGCTGCTCGTCGCCGTGCCGCTCTCGACCCTCGCCGTCCGCTTCCTCGGGACCGACTCGCCCTACTGGATCGCCGCCGCTCTCTTCCTGCTGGCCGCCTGGCTGATCTACGCGGTCAGGACGGATTTGCACGCCCGCACCCACGAGACCGTGGCCGAGAAAACCGACATCCTCTACGAGCTGCGCGAAGGCATCACCTATATCACGGCGCGGCCCCTGGTCCGCTTCGCCGTGGTGCAGTTGAGCCTCACGATCGCGGTGATCTTCTCGATCTTCGTGCTGGCGCCCAGTTACATGAGCACCGTTCTGCACTTGCAGGTCACCGACGTCTACCTCTTCCTGGCGCCGGCGGTGATCGGCATGCTGGCTGCCGCCTTTTACCTCGGGCAGTACGGCCGCCACTTCCGCCGCAGCCGGCTCTTGATCGGCGGACTCGTCTCGGCCGGCGTCACGCTGATGGTGATGGCCTCGGTGCCTTACCTCCTGGAACAGCTCAACGCCGGCTGGCTGCTCGTCTCCTTCCCGGTGGTGTTCGGCTTCATCGGGGGCCTGGAGTTCGGCATGCTTTTCATCCCGGCCTTCACGGTGTTGCAAGAGAAGACGGAGGCGGAGCTGCGCGGTCGCATCTTCGGCGCCATGTTCACCGTGGTCAACGCGGCCGTCGCCATCCCGATCCTCTTGGCGGGCGGCCTCGCCGACCTGTTCGGCGTGACTTGGGTCATCTTCGGTATGGGCTGCCTGCTGGCGGCGAGTGGCGTGATCTCAGTTGGTACGAGCGCTTCCATGACAAGGAAGAGGTCACAGGTTCGACTCCTGTTGCGCCCACCAAACCGGATCGGCTGGTCGACCGGAACGCCCGAGGAGGAACGTGAGTGGCCAACTCAAACATGATTCGAATCGAGCGCACCTACCCGACATCAGCCGAGGAAGTGTGGCGCCTTTGGACCACCAGCGATGGGATCGAGTCGTGGTGGGCACCCGACGGCTTCAAGGTCGAGGTCCGCAAGCTCGAGCTTCGACCTGGCGGTGAACTGGTCTACGCCATGACGGCGATCGGCCCCGAGCAGATCGAGTTCATGAAAGGGGCGGGGATGCCGCTGACGACGGAGGCAAACAAAACCTTCACGGAGGTGCTGCCAGCAAAGCGCATTGCCTACCGGTCGCTGATCGACTTCGTTCCGGGTGTCGACGCATACCAGGAGCTCACCGTCGTGGACCTGACTCCGAGCCGCGACAGCGTTCGGGTCGTCATGACGATGGAACCGCTGCATGACGAGGTATGGACCCAGCGGCTGGTGATGGGCCGTGAAAACGAGCTCGACAACCTGGCAAAGCTCATCGACCGCCAACACGCCGGCGCGAAGCGACAGTAACCCCGGGCGGGCCGCGGTGACAGTCCGGGCGCCGGCGAGCGTTATACCGGCATGGCGTCCCGGGCGACCCGCTTTCGGCGCTGGCTGGCGCAGCTGCTCGACTACGTCCTCTTGCACGGCACCCGGCTGCCATAAAGCAGCTACCGTCTAGGCATGGCGGTCGAAGCCGAGTTGCTCTCGCTGGCGGATGTCCGAGCCGCCGCCGACCGGATTCGCCCCCATATCGTCGCGACGCCGACGATCTCGGGTGAGGCGGTCGCCGGCACGGGCGTCTGGCTGAAGGCCGAGAACCTCCAGCGGACCGGCTCCTTCAAGCTACGCGGTGCCGTCAACGCCGTCCTTCAGCTAAGCGTCGAGCAGCGCCGGCGCGGCGTCATCACGCTCTCGGCGGGCAACCACGGGCTGGCGCTGGCCTACGCGGCGCAAATCATTGGGATCCCCTGCCTCGTGGTCGTCCGGGAGGACGCGCCGCTGAGCAAGCTCGAGGCGATCCGCCGCCTCGAGGCGGAGATCGTGCTGACGCCGATCGCCCGCTGGCAGGAACGACTCGAGGCCGAGCAGCGCGACCGCAACCTTCACCTCGTGCACCCCTTTGACGATCCGGCCGTTGCCGCCGGCCAGGGCACGGTGGGTCTCGAGATCCTCGAGGTGGTGCCTGACCTTCGCAGCGTCGTGGTGCCGGTGGGTGGGGGTGGGCTGATCTCGGGCATCGCGGTCGCGGTGAAACAGCAGCGCCCTGGCGTGCGGATCATCGGCGTCGAGCCCGAGCAGGCCCCGGGTGTGACCGAGAGCCTTGCCGCCGGGCACCCGGTCGCGCCATCCCGCCTCGATACCGTTGCCGACGGCCTGGCGGCGCCGTACACGCGGCCGCTCACCCTCGGACTGATCCGGCGCTACGTGGACGAGATGCGGACGATCAGCGATGCGGCGATCATCGAGGCGCTGACCGCGATCGTGCTGCGGGGCAAGCTCGTCGTGGAGCCCGCGGGCTCCGCCGCTATGGCCGCGCTGCTGGCCGATCCCGCGATCGAGC
>WNFX01001477.1_pt1 | contig 24183 bp, 14 predicted proteins | sample 5400111 | NCBI WGS metagenome assembly WNFX01 (sample SAMN13153363, study PRJNA577476) | soil metagenome | isolation source: 40 cm soil or saprolite under grassland replicate 1 | place: USA:California | collected 2016-06-15
TACCCTCGCAGATCGGCCAACCGTAGTTGAGACCCGGCTTGATCAGGTTCAGCTCGTCGAACATCGAGTTGCCGAACTCGGCCTCCCACAGGCGGCCCTGCGAGTCCCAGGCGATGCCCTGGGGGTTGCGGTGACCGTAGCTGTAGACGAGCGTGCCGAACGGGTTGCCCGGAGCCGGGGTGCCGTCGGTCTTCATCCGCAGGATCTTGCCGTTGAGCGAACTCTTGTTCTGGGCGTTGTTGCCGTCCTGCGCGTCACCTGTGGTGGCGTAGAGGTACCCGTCCGGACCGAACGCGAGCCGGCCGCCGTTGTGGTAGCGGTTCTTGGCGATGCCGGTGACGATCGAGGTGTACGCGCTCAGCGAGCTGCCGTTGTAGGTCATCCGCGCGATCCGGTTGCCCTCGGACGCGGTGTGCATGAAGTACACGAAGTGGTTGGTGGACCAGTTCGGGTCGAACGCCACACCCAGCAGGCCGCCCTCGCCGTTCGTGGTGACCACGTTCGGCACGGTGCCGATGAGCGTCTTGGTGCCGCCGGTTGTGCTCAGCTTGTACACCCGGAACTGTCCACTCGCGACCTTGTCATCGCGCTCAGTGACCAATGCGGACTGTCCGTCCGGAGCGAAGTACGTGCCCCACGGGATGGTCCAGCCGGTGGAGTACCTTGAGATGCTCGACGGCACTCCGCCACTGCACGCGCTGGTGGTGAACGACACCGTGTTGCTCTGTGCCGACACATTGCCGGCCAGGTCGCGAGCGACCACATTCAGGGTGTAGGCGGTGTTGCAGGCGAGGCTGGTGACCGAGGTCAATGTCGTGGGCGGGGTGCCGGTAACCGATTTCACCACGGTGGTGCCGACCCTGATGTCGTAGGCGATGACGCCCACGTTGTCCGTGGACGCCCCCCAGGACAGGTCGACACTGCCCGAGGACAGGTTCGAAAAGGTGAGGCTGGTGGGCGTCGTGGGCGGAATGGTGTCCGAGCTGACCAGCGTGGTGCAGATGGCCTGGGGGCTGGACAGTGAGACGTTGCCCGCGGCGTCCTTGGCGAAGACGGACAGCCGGTACTGCGTATTCGGGGTCAGCCCGGTGAGCGTCTTGGTGGTGCCGGTACCCGCCGACTGGCTGAGCAGATTGCCGTCGTGGTAGATGTCGTACCCGGTGACGCCCACGTTATCCGTGGACGCGCCCCAGGACAGATCGAGGCTGTTCTCCGTGATGTTTGCGCAGCTGGGCTGGCCCGGAGCGGTGGGAGCCACCGAGTCGTCTTGACCTGTCACCCGCAACCGGTCCAGGTTCGGCCCGCCGTTGGCCGTAGTGGCTGTGGCGCGTACCTTGTTGGAACCCGCGTTGAGCGTGACCGAGATGGTCTGATCGGCCCAGGTGTCCCAGTTGGCGGTGGGATTGAACGCCAGGTCCAGCACCGCCGAGTTGCCGTTGACGGTGATGTCCATGGGTCGGTTCACGGTGGTGCCGTTGGCATAGCGGAACGTCAGCTGAGCCGTGCCGGTGGCCACCGCGCTGACCGTGAACTCCACATAGGACCCGGCGACGTTGGTGTAGTCCACGAACCCGGTGCCGGTGTAGTTCAGGTGGTTGGTGGCGACCGTACCCTGCGAGATAGTCGCGTTCTCGGCCTGGTAGTCGGTGAACGCCGCGGCCACGGCGAAGTCGATGTAGTCCAGGTTCGCGTTGCCGTTGGACGTGGTCGCCGTGATACGGATCTTGTTGGATCCCGCATTCACGTTGGCCGTGACGGTCTTGGTGGCCCAGGTGTCCCAACTGGTGGTCGGGTCGAACGCGGCCGCCGCCTGGACCACCGTCCCATTGACGCTGATATCGGCCGGGCGGCCGGTGGTGGTGCCGTTGGAGTACCGGATGCCGAACGTGGCGCTGCCCGCGTTGGCGGCGTTGATCGTGCACTCCAGATAGTTGCCGACTACGTTGTCACCGTTGACGAACCCGATGCCGCTGAAGTTGAGGTGGTTCGTGTCCACCGTGCCAGACGAGATGGTGCAGGTCTCGGCCTCGTACCGGGTCGGCGCGGCGGAGGCGGGGGCCGCTTGCAGCACCACGGTTGTCAGCAGGGCCGCCGCGAGCGCCAGCACGGCCAGAATGGAGAGGGATCTTCGCATACGGACTCTCCTTCATCCGATGAGGATTCGGTCCAGATTCGGCCCGCCGTTGGCCGTTGTAGCGGTGAGCCGGATAGTGTTGCTGCCCGCGATGAGCGAGACAGGCAGCATCAGCAGCTCCCAGCTGTCCCAGGTCGCGGTGCCGGGGAACGACTGGCCCTCGTGGACGACAGCTCCGTTGATCGCGATGTCCATGGGCCGGTCGGTGGTGGTGCCGTTGGCGTACCGGATTGCCAGGGTGGTTGTCTCCGCGGTCGCGGAGCTGACCGTGAACTGCACGTACGACCCGACGACGTTGTCGAAGTTGACGAAGCCGGTTCCGTAATAGCCGGTGTGATTGGACTCCACAACACCTTGGGAGATCGTGGCGTTCTCCGCCTCGTATGCCATCGGCGGTGGCGGTGGTGGCTGCGAGGCGCCCAGCTGGACCTCGAGATAGTCCAGGTTCGGCCCGCCGTTCGCGGTGGTCGCGGTGAGTTGCACGGTATTGCTACCCGCGTTGAGGTTTGCGGTGAACGGCACATTCGCCCACGTGTCCCAGTTGGCCGTCGGGTTGAATGCCAGGTTTGACGCCAGCACGACGCCGTTGACCGTCAGGGACATCGGGCGGTTTGAAGTGGTGCCGTTGGCGTGGCGGAACGTCAGGCCCGCGGACCCGGCGGCCGCCGCGTTGACCGCCCACTGCACCCAGGCGCCGGCGGCGTTCTCCGTGTTGACGAAGCCGGTGCCACTGAAGTTGAGGTGGTTCGTATCGACCGTGCCACCGGATCGGGCAGCGTTTTCCGCTTCGTATCGCAGTGGTGGTGGCGGGGCGGCCGCCTTGTACGCGCGCATATTGGTCAGCAGCAGGTAGGTGTCCTGAAGGGACCCGGACGTGTCCCCGAGGGAGCGGTAGATGCCCCACTTCGGGCGTACGCGGTCGTCGATGAAGGTGTCCAGGCCCGATCTGGTGACATCGATGACGGTCGTCGCACCGTCGTGCAACGCCCAGCGCACCGCCCCCTTGGTGCCGTCACCGACCGTCATCTCGAACTCGACGTCGATCCACTTGTTCTGCAGCGGCGCGAGATCGGTCCGGCCGACGATGACATCACCGCTGAACACGTGCAGCTGGATTTTGGGCACGCTGTTCACCCGTTGCAGGGATGTGGTGAGAATGGGCAGCGAATCCGTGCCGGGCATCTTCATCTGCATGATGTGCGTGAAGGTGGTGGTGGCCTTGAGGCTGCCCGGGATGAACATCGAGTACGTCCAGCGCCACGTCTCGCCATCGGCCACGATGAGGTCGGCTCCGTTGGCGTGCATCCCTTTGACCTCCTGGCGCTGCCGATCGGTCATGGTGTCGCGGTCCACCAGGTGCATGTTGAAGCGATAGTTGTCGTCCTGCACGAAGATGTGCGGCTGTCCGGCCGGATGCGAGTTGGCCCGGTCGTCCTCGACACCTTCAAAGGCGCCCAGGCCATCTGCGTTGGCCTCGGGTGCCCAGCGCAGCTGCCAGCTGGTAGCGGCTGACGCTGACGGCAACTTGGCGAGCACGGAGCCCACGACAACCACTCCGGTGGCGGTGATGAATGTTCGCCGCTTCATCTCCCCTCCCCTCCCGCTGCTACCCGACTGTGATCTTGTCGAGGTTCGGGCCACCGTTCGCCGTGGTCGCGGTGAGCCGGATCAGGTTCGTGCCGGCATTGAGGGTCGCCGTGAAGGTGGTCATCGCCCACGTGTCCCAGTTGCCGGTGCTGGGGAACGACGGCGTGGCGGCGAGGACCCCATCCACCGTGACATTCATGGGACGGCTGGTCGTGGTGCCATTGGAGTACCGCACCGTGACCGGCACCGCCCCGGCCGCGGCGGCCGTCACCGCGCACTCCACATAGGATCCGACCTCGTTGGTGCCGTTGACGAAGCCCGTACCGGTGAAGCCGAGGTGGTTGGAGTCGACCGTGCCGTGGAAGATCGTGCAGTTCTCGGCCTGGTAGTCGACGCCGGTCGGGGTGCTGCAGTTCTGGCTCGACGCCGAATCGGCGTTGACCCGCAACGCGCCACCCGTGGTGTTCTGGCTGTTTTTCACGCAGTACCCGACGATCGACTGGAAGCCCACGTCGTACGGGCCGCTGCTGGTCCGTTCCGCGGTGAGACCGTCGAAGGAGAGGTTGGCGCCGGTGTTCGCGATGACCGCCGGCCGGCCGTCACCGGAGTTGAAGTCCACCGAACTGCCGGCCCAGGTGATGTCATGTGCATTGTGGACGTACCAGCCGTACGCCGGGCGGGTCCCGATGCTGTTTGGGTTGTAGTTGTTCGGGTCGTTGCTCGGCACGCCGGTGCTCATGGTGCCGTTGCCGCCGGGCACGGTCAGATGCACGTTGGTGAAGTGGACGTCGCTGATCTGGTTGCTGCCGGCCTCGCCCCAGATGGTGGGGCTGAATGAACCCGAACCCGTGTAGCTGCCGGTGATGTTGTCGAACGTGATGTTGCTGATGTGCCCGACACCGGGGCTGTTGCCACATCGCTTCCGGGTACCGATCTTCATCATGATGTGCGAGTGGGTACCCGTCATGGTGATGTCGCGGTAGTGCACGTCGCTGATGTTCGCGCCATCCATCGACACCATGCCCAGGCCGGACTTGCTCGCGCCGGTGATGGTGATCCGCTGGAAGTTGTAGTCGGTGAAGTCGCCGCAGGTCTCCGAGCCGAACATGAGCGCGTTGCAGCACTGGGCCGACAGCTTCGAGTCGGTGACCGTGACGTGTCCGTTGGGGAGCTTGGCGCCGAGGGCGTAGTCGCTCTTGAAGGGCAGCGCGTCGTCGTTGGCGGCGATGGTGGCGTTGGTGATCGTCACGTTGCTGGCGCTGATGACGTTCCAGCCGTCCCGGTCGCTCGCCGTGTCGATGCGCAGGTGGTCCGAGGTGATGTTGTTGCAGTTGTTGGTGAGTATCGCGAAGTGTCCACCCCGCCTGAACGTCACACCGTTGAGGGTGAGCCCGTCGCAGCGGGTCAGGGAGAGGATCTTGTCGGCCTCTCCTGCGCCCGGGTTACCCGTGATCAGGTTCCCGGCCCCGTCGATCGTTCCGGATCCGGTGAAGCCGATGTTGGTCAGGCCGTCGCCCCAGATCATCGCGTCGTGGAAGTGGCTGTGCCCGTAGTCCTGGTAGGCGCTGTACGGGTTCGACTCAGCCGCGTCGTACGTGTCGGCGCTGGAGCCCAGGATGGTCGAGCCGGCGTCGAGTTGGATGGTGACGTTGCTCTTCAGGTGGATGGAGTTCTTGGACTTGTAGTTCCCGGCGGGGAACTCCACGATCCCGCCCCCGGCGCTGTTGGCGGCGTTGATGGCCGCGTTGATGGCGGCCGTGTCGTTTGTGGAGCCGTCGCCGGTGGCGCCGTAGTTCTTGACGTTGAAGGTCGCCGCGTACGCCATCGTGGGCAGGGCCACCAAGGCCGCCCCGATGGCAAGCGCCACCGCTGCCACAGCGTATTTGCGCATCTATTCCTCCGACAGATGGCGCGGGCGTCCGGCATGCCGGACGCCCGTTGGCTCAGCCGACTGTGATCTTGTCTAAGTTGGGCCCGCCGTTGGCCGTAGTAGCCGTCAGGCGGATGGTGTTCGAACCGGCGCCCAGCGACGCGGTGAAGGTCACCGTGGTCCAGGTGTCCCAGTTCCCGGTGGGGTTGAACGCCTGTCCGGCCACGGCGGTCGAACCGTTGACGATGAGATCCATCGGGCGGTTCGTGGTGGTGCCATTGGCGAACCGGATCACCACCGGCACCGCACCCGCGGCCGTGGCGTTGACCGTGAACTCAACGTAGGACCCGGCGACGTTCGTGTAGTCCACGAACCCGGTGCCGGTGTAGTTGAGGTGGTTGGTCGCGACCGTACCCTGCGAGATGGTGGCGTTCTCGGCTTGGTAGTCCACCGGGGACGACCCACCCGAGACGGTGAAGTCCAGGTAGTCGAGGTTCGGGTTGCCGTTGGCCGTGGTCGCGGTGACCCGGATGGTGTTGCTGCCCGCGTTCACCGGCGCGGTCAGCGTTTTCACCGCCCAGGTGTCCCAGTTGGCCGTCGGGGGGAACGAGCTGGCCGCCGCGACCACCGTCCCGTTGACGCTGACGTCCGCCGGGCGGTCGGTCGTGGTGCCGTTGGAATAGCCGAAGCTGAGGGTAGCCGTACCCGCGGCGGCCGCGTTGACCGTGAACTCCACGTAGGACCCGGCCACGTTGTCGCCGTTGACGTATCCTGTGCCGGAGTAGCCGGGGTGCGTGGTCTCCAGGACACCTTGCGAGATCGTGGCGTTCTCCGCCTCGTACCGGCCGGGTGGTGGCGGTGCGGCGGCGCCGGCGTAGTCCGAGCCGACCCATGCCTCGTCCACCCGCAGCCGCGCGTTGCCCTGGGTACTGACCTTCTCCAGTCGTACATGCCGTGCTGTCGTCTTGGGAAGATCGATGATCTGCACACCGCGCGCGTTGGGCAGGGTGCCGGACTTGACCTGAGTCCAGGTGCTGCCGTCGTTGGAGGTATAGACGCGGTAGTCGCGTATCCGCGCTGACCCCGACGCCGGGTAGACCGTCGAGTCCTCGCGCTGGTTGATCCCGATGTACTGGATCTGCTTGGTCGAGCCGAGGTCGAACCGCAGCGACACCGGCTGCGTCGTGCCCGCGTCCCAGTACGTCAGGTAGCTGCCGTCGGCGGCCGCCGACGCGGCATGCCCGCTGGTCGAGGCGCTCGCGCTCATGGTGTAGGTGGACGAGGGGATGACGCCCTCGCGGCCGTTCGTGATGACCTTGAATACCGTGTCGTAGGTGTCCCAGCTCGAGATCCCGGTCAGCGTCAGGGTGCCGCCGCTCTGGGTGAAGCTGACGGCGGCCCCGGTGCGCAGGTTGGTCACCGAGGACACCTTGTACGCGTTGTCGCGAAGCGACAATGTGCTACCTGAGGGCCGGTCTATGACGTGGATGTAGTGCAGGTTGGCGTCGGTCTTGCTGATCGTGGTGACACCGTACGCGCCACTGTTCCATGCGCCGGGCTTGAGGCCGCCGTACATGTAGCCGCCACCCTCGGTGCCGTGCAGTGACGGCCAGATCGGGTCCAGGTACCCGTTGGCGAAGTTGTTGAAGTTCACCTGGTTCGACGGGAACTTGCCGTTGACCATCGCGGTCTCTGCCATCAGCGACTTCACCGACGAACCGGCGTTGGTGAGCATCCGGCCCAGCGTCAGCTTGTAGTCGACCGAGGAGTTGCTCCCGTCGTACCACCAGGCTCCGCTGGATGGCAGCTTGTAGTCAGCCTCGATCAGCCGTGGTGCGGCCGTGTACACCGCCTGCGGGTAGTCGTACGACGGGGTCATGCCGGTCTTCTGTTCGTTGCTGATCATGTCCATGATCGGTGTGTCTTCGTTGTTGTTGCTGATCGTGTAGCTGGGACGCTGCTGGTAGATTTGCTGGTACAGATTGTGGTCGATCCAGTACTGGTTGTCGTTGTCGATCCAGAACCCGCCCAGGTCGGGATAGCGGTCCATCACCTCGAAGAACAGGTCATAGCTGTACTCGCCGAAACCGGCCCTGGTGGTCAGGTCAACAGAGTGCCCGGCGTAGTTGGAGAACGCCGCCGAGTTGAGCCAGCTCTGCCCGGACGGCAGCCCTTCGTTCCACCACTGTGGATCGTCGGTCATGTAGAGGATGGTCCGCATCCCGGCCGCCTTGGACGCGGCGATCGTCTCGCCGAGGAAGTCCCGGCTGGTCCGGCAACTGCCCGGAATCGCCGACGGCCATGGCCGCGCATAGCCGAGTCGGCTGTGGAACGTCGCGAGCACGAGGTACTGCAGGTGCAGCTTCTTCGCCTCGTTGACCCAGTAGTTGGCGTCCCAGCCGCCATTGGTGACGTCGGCCTCCCATTGGCTGCAGCTGGTGTGCTGCGGTGACGTGCGCTCGCCCCAGTGCAGGAAGAGCCCGCCGACTGAATCCCGCAGGAACTGCTGGCGCGGGTTCTGCAGGTCGGCGTGGGCAATAGGGGCATTCAGGGCGAATAGCGTGCCGGCGGCGACAAGCGCCGCGCCGATACAGGCAACAAAACTCCGTCTCACGGGTAACCTTCCCCAACGCCAAGAGATCGGATCTATTATCCTTCCATAACGTTTCCGGAAGTCTACTTACTGGATAGACGCTAATGGAAGGGTCAGAATGGGGGACGATTAGTCCGATGACTCGGCCGAAGACCGGCTTTGACGACATTGATGGATACCAGTGCCTTCGCCATAAATTGGTGTGACTAGGGGCTCAGGTGTGGCGGCTGACCTGGCACCGGTGACACGAGCGTGCCCGACCCTGGGTTACCTGACTTCTGCTCCCCGTGTTTGGCGTCGGTGCCGGCCCGCTCGCATCCCAGCGCGGTTCGTGCCGGGAGCCACCAGCGGACCGATACACGGTTAGAAAGGAGTTCCTCGTGCGCATGAGAATCGCAGCGATCCTCGCCGCAGCTCTTGTCGCGGGCGGCCTGGTCGCGTCCGGTCCTGCCAGCGCGGCGTCGACGTTGTACGAGGCGGAACAAGCGACCATCTTCCATGGCGTGGTGGAGTCCAATCACCTCGGTTTCACCGGGACAGGGTTCGTCAACAGCTACAACGAGATCGGCGCGTACGTCGAATTCGCCGTGGATATGGCAACGTCAGGCAGCTTTACCCTGAGCATCCGGTACGCCAACGGCACCACCACCAGCCGGCCCGGCACCGTCAGTCTCAACGGAACCGTGGTGGCCACCCCGGCGTTCTCTCCTACCACGAGCTGGGACGCCTGGGCGGTCGCGTCGGTCCCGGTGGTGCTCGCGTCCGGCACCAACCTGATACGGCTGACCAGCACCACCGTCAATGGACTGCCCAACGTGGACTCGATGGCCGTCTCAGATGGACAGACGACGGGTCCTGACTGGTCGGACGCCATGGTCGACTCGACCATGAAACGGTTCTCCCCGTCGACCGTCGGCGGCTGGAGCTACCCGATCGCGCTCTACATGATGGGCCAGTACGACGTAGCGCAGCGCACAACCGATCCCGCGCGCCGCGCCGCGCTGATCAGCTACATCAAGAGCTGGGCGGACCGGTTCGTCGACAGCTCAGGCCACATCAGCAACAGTTTCAACAGCCTGGACAGCATGATGCCCGGCCAGGTGATGGTCGCGATGTACCGGGAGACCGGCCAGTCCAAGTACCGCCTGGCCGCCAAACAGATCCACGACCGGCTGATCCCCGGCGGCGGCTACCCGACCACCAGCGACGGCGGGTTCTGGCACGCCAACACCTCCAGCCGGGCGCATCAGCTCTGGTCCGACGGCACATTCATGGCTGACCCGTTCATGGCCCAGTACGGCAAGTACATCGGCGACAGCACCCAGTCGTTCGACATCGCCACCAAGCAACTGGTCGTGTACGCCAGCCATCTGCAGCGGCCGAACGGGCTGATGAAGCACGCGTACGACGAGTCGAAGACGGCGTCCTGGGCCGACACGACCACCGGCCTGTCTCCCGAGTACTGGTGCCGTGCCGTCGGCTGGTTCGGGGTGGCGGCGATCCAGATTCTCGACCTCATCCCGCCCGACCACCCGCGCCGGGGTCAGTTGATCTCGATCGTGCAGAATCTGGTCCGGGGCTTTGCCACGTATCAGGATCCGGCCAGCGGACGCTGGTTCCAAGTGGTGGACAAGGGCAGCCGGACCGACAACTGGACCGAGACGTCCTGCTCGGCGATGTACACGTACACAATCGACTCGGCGATCAAGCGGGGCTACGTCTCCACGACCTATCAGTCGAACGTAGACGCTGGCAAGCGGGGCGAGCTGAACCGCATCTCGCTGCACAGCGACGGGCTGACCTACCTGACCACCATCTCCATCGGCACCAATGTCGGCGACTACTCGTACTACATCAACCGCACCCGGGCAACCAACGACTTCCACGGCCTCGGTGCATTCCTGTTCTTCTACGAAGAAGCGTTCCACCAGTAGCTGCGGTCAGCCCACACGTGGTGCAGCCTGCTCGCGCCGGCTGCACCCGGTCTGGCCTACCTACAACTCGCCCGCCCTACGGAGGTACCCCATGGCGGACAGTGGGCTCGGTCTGTCGCCGGTCTCGCGAGCGAGCGCGGTGGCAGGCACCCGGTAGACCTTCACGGCGGTGAATGCGGTCGGGTCGCGGCCGGACGACACCCGGGTGTGACCCGGGTGAGGCGGAACGGAAACCACAAGATCGCGCAGCTCGAGAATCGCTGCCATCTCCCCGCCGTACGGTCCACAGTCAGTGAGCTCACCTTATCGATCTGCCACCTCGGGCGAGGGCCGCGCCCAGCCGTGAGGACCGTCGCCAGCCCATCGGCGGCCGTGGTTCGGGTCACGCTGTACTCCGACATACATCGGATCAATAATTTCGTCCCCATTGTCAGGCCAGTGCCGGGTTCTGTTTGGGCATCGCGAGTACATCGGCTCTTTCATCGGCGTCAATTGGTTGACTGCTGCCCTCGGGAGGGATAAACATCGGATCAGTCCGTTGACCCCTGGGAGGGTGGGCATGGCACCGACGTCGTTCGCACTGTGGAAGCGCAAGGCGCGGCCGAGTCCGTCCCCCCGCCGCCGGGAGGACTCGCCGGGTCGCCGCTGGCGCGCCCTGCTGGCCGCCGCGCTGCTCGGAGCAGGCCTGGCCGTGGCCGCACCAGCATCCCGACCGGCGCAGGCGGCGGTCCACACGGTGGCCTATGACCGCTACTCGCTGATCGTCGACGGCCAGCGGTTGTTCCTATGGTCCGCCGAGTTCCATTACTGGCGGCTGCCCAGCACCGACCTGTGGCGTGACGTGCTGCAGAAGATGAGGGCGGCGGGGTTCAATGCGGTATCCATCTACTTCGACTGGGGCTACCACTCGCCGGCGCCCGGCGTCTACGACTTCACCGGCGTACGCGATGTCGACCGGTTGCTCGACATCGCCGCCGAGGTCGGCATCTACGTGATCGCCCGGCCCGGTCCCTATATCAACGCCGAGACGGACACGGGCGGCTTTCCGGCCTGGCTGGTCACGCAGTCCGGGAGGGCGCGGACGAGTGCGCCCGACTACCTGGCCGCCGCGAAGGACTGGCTGCACCGGGTCGACGCCTCCATCGGCCGGCACCAGTACACCACCGGCACCGGAACGGTGCTGCTGTACCAGATCGAGAACGAGCTGTACGACGCCACCCGCACCGCGTACATGCAGGCGCTCATCGACCAGGTCCGAGCCGACGGCATCACCGTGCCGACCACCGGAAACCATCACAACGCCTTCGCCACCGGAGTCGGCGCGACCGAACTGCCCGGCTGGGACCTGTACCCGCAGGGGTTCAACTGCGGCAACCCGTCACAGTGGCGCGGTCTGCCCACCTACACCCGCCCGAACCCCGACCGGCCGCTGGCGGTGTGGGAGTACGGCAGCGGTTCCTTCGACCCGTGGGGCGGCTACGGGTACGACAAGTGCCGGCAGCTGACCAACGAGCAGTACGAGAACGTCTTCTACAAGCACTTTATCGGCCAGGGCGGGACGGCGGTCAACTTCTACATGACCTACGGTGGCACCTCCTGGGGCTGGCTCGCCGACCCGGCCAAGGTCTACAGCTCCTACGACTACGGCGCTCCGATCGACGAGTCCCGCCACCTGGACGCCAAGTACGACCAGATGAAGCGCTTCGGGTACTTCGTCAACACGGTGAAGCCGTTGGCCAAGACGGATGCCGGTGCCCTCGCGTCCGGCCCGTCCAACACCGCCATCCACGCCGACGTACGGGTCAATCCCGACACCAAGACGCAGTTCGTCGTGCTGCGCCACAACGACGTGACGTCCACTTCGGACGACACCACGACCATCGGGATCAGCACGCCGGACGGCGCATACTCCAGAGTGCCGCAGCAGGGCAGCATCCGGCTCGCGGGCCGGGACTCGAAGCTGTACGTCGCCAACTGCGCGCTCGGTGCCGCACACCTGGTCTACTCGACGTCGGAGATCCTGACCCACGCCGCAATCGGCGGCCGTGACGTGGCCGTGCTCTACGGGCGCGCGGGCCAGGGCGGTGAGACGGTGCTGCGCTTCGCCAGCCGACCCACGGCGACCGTGCAGTCCGGGACCGCCACCACGGCGTGGGATGGTGCCCGTGGTGACTTGCGGCTGAACTACGACCACACGTCCGGGGCTCGGGTCCTCGTCTCCGGCGGTGGCGCGGCGCGGCCGCTGGAGCTGATCCTCACCTCCGACGCAGGCGCGGCCCAGTTCTGGCGGCACGACTCCGCAGCAGGGCCCGTGCTGGCCCGTGGCCCGTACCTGGTGCGCACCGCCGCCGCCAGCGCTGGCACGGTCGCGCTGACCGGCGACACCACCGCAACCGCCAACCTCGAGGTGTGGGCGAACGGCGCCACAACCGTGACGTGGAACGGCACACCCGTCGCGGTGTCACCCACGCCTGCCGGCAGCCTCGCCGGCACGGTCGGCGGCCCGCAACCGGTGACGCTGCCCGCACTCACCTGGCGGCACCGGGCCGACTCCGCTGAGAAGAACCTCGGCTTCGACGACTCCGCCTGGGTGCGCGCGCTGCACGGCCTGACCGTCGACGGCTACGGCTTCCACCACGGCAACGTCTGGTACCGGGGCCACTTCACCGGCACGGACAGCGAGATGCAGGTGTCGTTGACGGCGATCACCGGAGTGTCCGGTGTGTACGCCGCGTGGCTCAACGGCACGTACCTGGGCAGCGGCACCGGCGGCGGCAGCGCCATGACCACGACGTTTGCGATTCCGGCCGGACTGGTGCGGTCCGGTCAGGACAACGTGCTGGCGGTTCTGGTCGACAACACAGGGCACAACGAGGACTTCCGGGCCGACGACACCCACAAGCAGCCCCGTGGGCTGACGGCGGTCTCCGTCATCGGTGGCACCGCCGCAATCGACTGGCGAATCCAGGGCAACCGTGGCGGCGAGACCCCGATCGATGCGGTGCGCGGTCCGCTGAACAACGGAGGTCTGGGAGGCGAGCGCGCCGGTTGGTCGCTGCCCGGCTTCCCCGACTCCGGCTGGTCTGCGGTCTCGCTGCCGCACAGCGCCGGCACCGCGGGCGTCGGCTGGTATCGCAGCACTGTGACGCTCGACCTACCCACGGGCCAGGACACCCCACTGGCGCTGACCATTACCGACGACTCCGGCCGCCGCTACAGTGCCCTGCTGTTCGTCAACGGCTGGCAGGTCGGCCGGTACGTCAACAACGTCGGCCCGCAGCACGTGTTTCCGATCCCGGAGGGAGTCCTCAACCCCCGCGGCGCCAACACGATCGCGATCGCCGTGTTGTCGCGTGACGCGGCCACCGCCGGACTGGGCACGGTTCGCCTGACCGCGCTCGGCACCTACGCCGGCGGGGTGAGCGTCGGCGCTGTCGGGAGCCCCGGTTACGACCCCGCCCGGTACGGCGCACCGGCCGCGACCGCGCCGACCGGCCAGGTCCAGGTCAGCGACCTGCCCTTCCTCGCCACCCCGCAGAACGGGTGGGGCCCGGTGGAGCGGGACCGCTCGGTCGGTGAGTCGCAGCCCGGCGACGGCCGCATGCTCACGCTGCGCGGCACCGCATACGCCAAAGGGCTCGGCGCCCATGCCAGCAGCGACGTGCCGCTCTACACCGGCGGCCGCTGCACCACGTTCACGGCGACTGTCGGCGTGGATGACGAGACCGCCGGGGCCGGTTCGGTGACCTTCGCGGTGTACGCCGACGGCAGAGAGGTGGCCCGCACCGGCACGCTGACCGGCACCTCGCCGGCGCAGGCCCTCACCGCTGACGTCACCGGTGCCCGCCAGGTCGACCTCGTGGTCGGTGACGCGGGCAACGGCACCGGCAAGGACCACGCCGACTGGGCCGATGCCCAGCTGAGCTGCGCGACGAGCAGCAACCGGTACGAGGCGGAGAACGCGACGATCTCGCAGGGCGTGGTGGAGTCCAACTGGCCAGGCTTCTCCGGGACCGGGTTCGTCAACTACGACAACGTGGCCGGCAGCTACGTGCAGTGGACGGTCAATGCCGCGTCGGCCGGCACCGCCACGTTACGGTTCCGGTTCGCCAACGGCAGCACCGCCAACCGGCCGATGGGCATCCTCGTCAACGGCGCCCTGGTCGTGGACGAGTTCGCGTTCCAGCCCACCGGCGCGTGGACCGGGTGGCAGACCGCGACGGCCACGGTCACGTTGAACGCTGGCACCAACACCGTCCGAGCGACGGCCACCACCGCCAGCGGCGGACCCAACGTCGACTACCTGGAGGTGGAGTAACAGGTGATTGGAGTTCCCGCGAGGATGGCGTGCCTGGCCTGATGGACGAGGCCAACTCGGTGTCCTGCGAGGGCAAGGACGGGATGAGCGACACGTTCGCCTCGGTGGCTACCGGCACTACGACAGGAACAACATCGCTCCGCTGTTCCCGTTCGGTCATGGGCTGTCCTACACCACGTTCTCGTACGCCAACCTCAAGGTCACACCGGGTCTGGCCGGTCAGGTGACAGTGGAGGCTGACGTCGCCAACATCGGCGCCCGGACGGGTGGCGAGATCGTGCAACTGTACGTCGGCTCTCCGTCCACTGTGGTGCCCGAGGCCCCGAAGGAGCTGCAAGGCTTCCAGAAGGTCACGCTGGCCCCGGGGGAGACCAGGCACGTCACGTTCACCCTCGGCCCGCGGGCGTTCAGCTACTGGGACTCGACCGCGGATCGCTGGACGGTCGCGGGCGGCCAGTACCAGGTCCTTGTCGGCAGCAGTTCGCGCGACGTCCGGCTGAACGTGACCGTCCACCTTAGCCCCGCGCCCTAGAACCCCCGTCTTGCCGAAGCCCGCCCTCTTCACGAAAGGCAGTTGAGTCCCATGGTTAGGACGCGAACCGCACGGCCCGCCCGCGCCCGCCGCAGCAGGTTGCTCGTCGCCCTGCTCGGGACGTTGGCGCTGATCGTGCCCGTCACCCTCGTCGCCACATCCGGCTCGGCTGTCGCGGCCGGCCCCGGCACCAACTACGCCGTGGACGACCCGTTCACCTCCGCCCGCACGTACTGGTGGCGGTCCAGCCGGTTCGGGATGTTCATCCACTTCGGCGACTACTCCTATTGGGAGGGTGAGTACACGCGGCCGGACGGGACCGTGTGCCAGAACGCCGAGTGGATCCTGAACCGCTGCAACATCCCGATGTCCGAGTACGAGGCGGCCGCGGCGAAGTTCAACCCGTCGGAGTTCAACGGGGACACGATCGCGACGCTCGCCAGGGACGCCGGTCAGAAGTACATCGTGATCACCTCGAAACACCACGACGGGTATGCCATGTGGCCGACCAAGGTCAACACGTGGAACCTGCGCGACCACTCGTCGTTCGACCCCAATCGGGACATCTTGGCGGAGCTGAAGGCCGCGGCGGACCGGCAGGGCATCAAGTTCGGCCTGTACTACTCGATCCTCGACTGGCACAACCCGAACTTCGCCAACAACTTTGCGCAGTACAAGAAGGACATGTATGCCCAGCTCACCGAGCTGATGGACAACTACGACCCGGACCTGTTGTGGTTCGACGGTCAGTGGCCGTCTCAGTGGACCACGGCTGACGCCGAGGACCTGCAGACCTACCTGTACGGGCGCAAGCCGGACCTCATCATCGACAACCGGGTCGGTAAGCGGCGCCTGGTCGACGGTGACTACGGCACCCCGGAGCAGCAGATTCCCGCCGATCAGGTCGAGGGGCAGCCGTGGGAGTCGTGCATGACGATCAACGGCCACTGGGGCTTCGCCCGCTACGACTCCAACTGGAAGTCGACCACCACGCTGACCCGCAACTTGGTCGACATCGCCTCCCGTAGCGGCAACTACCTGCTCAACATCGGTCCGGACAGCCTGGGCCGGGTGCCGGCCGAGTCCGCGACCCGGCTGCGCGGGATGGGGTCGTGGCTGAATACAAACGGCCAGGGAGCCGCGGTGTACAACGCGAGCCGGGCCGGCGTGGTGGCCGATCCGACGTGGGGTGCGGTGAGCCGGTCGTCCGGCGGCGACAAGCTGTACCTGTCGGTGTACTCCTGGCCGGGTGCGGGCAACCCGCTGCACCTGACGGTGCTCGACCCGTTCCAGATCACCGCCGCGCGGGTACTGGGCAGCAGCCAGACGGTGACCTGGAGGGCGGCCGGGGACGGGTTTGACGTCATCCCGTCCGGCTCGGCGACCAACGGCATCGCGGCCGTGATCGAGCTGTCGATCGCGACCCAGTCGCGCATCGACGGTGCCGGGACCGGCCTGACGGCGCAGTACTGGACGAACACGTCGTTCAGCGGCACGCCGCCGGTGACCCGCACCGATCCGACGCTGAACTTCGCCTGGCGGTACAAGGGCTCACCGGCGCCTACCGTCCCGGTCGACAACTTCTCCGCGCGGTGGACCGGGTCGATACAGCCGCAGTACAGCGACACCTACACGTTCCTCACGGCCTCGGATGAGACGGTGCGGCTGTGGGTGGATGGCAGGCTGATCATCGACAACACCACGCCGCACTCGGCGACGGTGAACAGGGGCACGATCAGTTTGGAGGCCGGCCGGCGGTACTCGATCCGGGTCGACTACACGGAGGTCACCGGCGAGGCCTACCTGAAGTTGCTGTGGTTCAGCCCCAACCTCGGCCAGCGGATCGTGCCTGCCTCCCAGCTCTACCCGTCCGGTCCGCCACCGGTCACCCGGCACGAGGCGGAGGACGCGACGATCTCCCAGGGTGTGGTGGAGTCCAACTGGCCAGGCTTCTCGGGTACTGGTTTCGTCAACTACGACAACGTGGTCGGCAGCAATGTGCAGTGGACGGTCAACGCCGGGCAGGCCGGTTCGGCAACGCTCACGTTCCGCTACGCCAACGGCAGCACCGCGAACCGGCCGATGGACATCACGGTCAACGGCGTCCTCGCCGCCGACGAGCTCGCCTTCCCACCCACCGGCGCCTGGTCCACCTGGCAGACGGCGACGACGACGGTGACGTTGAACGCAGGCGCCAATACCATCCGGGCAACCGCCAGCACCGCCAGCGGCGGCCCGAACGTCGACTACCTCGAGGTGGACTAGCGGCACCGCGGGGAACGTCGCCGTGATGGTGATCTCGTTTAGAGGGACACGTCCAGGTGGTCTAGGTTGGGTCCACCGTGGGACGTGGTGCTCGTGGCCCGGATGGTGTTGCTGCCTGCGTTGAGCGGGGCCGTGAAGGTGGTTGTCCGCCATTCGGTCCACGCGCCCGTCGGCGGGAAGGACAGCTCATCCCTGACCAGCACGCCGTTGACGGTGATGTCCATCGGCCGGTTAGTTGTGGTCCCGTTGGCGAAGCCGATCGTCAGTGTGGCGGTGCCTGCTTGCGGGGCGTTGACTGTCCACTCCAGGTAGCTGCCGACCACGTTGTCCAGGTTGACGTAGCAGCTGCCGCTGAAGCCGGCGTGGAGGGACTCGCAGATAATGCCCTGTGAGATGGTTGCGTTCTCCGCCTCGTGCCGAATCGTGGTCCTCACGGCAACCTGTGCCGTTGACGCGGCCGTAGACTTCCGCTGTGAGTCCTGGCGGGCGCGGGGCCCGGATCGGAGTTCGCTGGCTTGCAGCGCCGGCGCTGTACCTGGTGCTTGCGATCGCCATCACAGTCGGCGCTGCCTTGCCGGCGACCTTGTCCACACACGGGGGCCTGGTCAACGGACCACACCCGGCGGCCGGGGTGTTGCGCTGGCCCGACCCCGTCGTGCTCGGCCTGCTGCTGCTCAGCGCCTATGGCCCGGCGCTCGCGGCCATCATCGTCTGTGCCCTGCTCGGCGAAGGCCGCGTGGGTGCCCTCCTGGCCCAGCTCGGGCGCTGGCGCGCTGGACCGTGGTGGTACGCAGCGGCATTGCTCGGTCCCAGCCTCCTCACCGCCGTTGCACTGTGCATTGCGCTGGTGGCGGGACGGGCCGGCCCGGGGCCGTGGCTGTACGCTCCGGCGGTGTTGCGGCTGGGCCTGCTCGCGCTCGGACCGTGGGGCGAGGAGCTCGGTTGGCGTGGCTTCCTGCAGCCATACCTGCAGGCACGGGTACACCCGCTGCTCGCCGCCAGCCTGGTGGCGGTGTGCTGGTTCGTGTGGCACCAGTGGCCGCTGCTGACGCCCGTCGGAGCCGACCTGCGCCCCGTCGGGCTGGCGACCTTCTTCGCCTACCTGCTCGCCGTGTCCGTCCTCATCGCGTGGCTCTACAACCGAACCGGTGGCAGCCTGCCGGTCGCCTGGGCCGCCCACGCGGGCATGAACCTGGGACTGGTCGCGACCCCGTCGGTGCCGCTGGCGCGCGCGTGCTTCGTGGCCGCCGCCCTGGTCGTGGTCTGGCGGGACCCTCGTCTGGGCGCCCGGCCCAAGCCGGGCGAACTCCTCCACCACCCTCCTCGGTCAGGACCGGTAGAGACCGCCAGGTGACCGGCGGCTTCGGTGCTCGCGATCCTCACGTGCCACCTCGCCCGGCTGTCGACCGCGAAGCGTGAATGTCGACGCTCACCCCACGCGCGAAGGCGTTCCGCACCGTCGGACTCTTCTGCCGCCGAGGGGCGCTCGCCCCTCCGTCGCGGCGCCCACTCATGCTTGAGCGGACGTTTCCTGGGCCAGCCTGTCACGGTAGTAGGGTGGGCGCGTGGGGTACCGGGAAGGGAGCCGCCTCGCGGTCGACGGCGTCCACTGCGAGGTCGCCGGGTCAGGTCCGCCGGTCGTGTTCACCCATGACGGCCTGCTGCACAGCGAGTCCTGGGATGCACAGTTCGGCGTGTTCGCCGCCGACTACCACGTCGCGCGCTGGGACCGGCGCGGGTACGGGCTCTCGCCCCGGCCGACCGTGCCGTTCTCCAGCGTCGAGGATCTCGCGGCCGTCGTGAACTCGGTGTCGGACTCGCCGGCAACGCTCGTCGGCTGCTCGTTTGGCGGTTTCCTGTCGGTGCAATGCGCACTTGACCATCCCCGACTGGTTGCCGCGTTGGTGCTAGTCGGCCCGGTTATCAGTGGGCTACCGTTCAGCGAGCACTTCGACACCCGGGGCGGTCGTGGGTTGCCCGCGTTCGACGCGCCGGTCGCCGAGCAGATCGCGTACTGGAGCGGGAGCGACCCGTGGTTCGTCGCGTCTGCCAACACCGCTGCGCGACAACGGCTGCACGCACTGCTGAGCGCCAACCCGCACAACCTGCGCCTGGCGCTGGAGCTGGAGCGCCGCCCAGAGCGGCCCGCCCTCCCACGACTGGGTGAGATCGCGGTACCGACGCTGATCGTGGTCGGCGAGCACGACATCCCGGACGTGCACGCCCATTGTGGCGCCATCGAGGCGGCCATCCCCGACGCCAAGCGGGTCGTTCTCCCCGGTAGCGGGCATCTGCCGCACCTTGAAGTGTCCGACGCGTTCAACCGGGTCGTGCTCCAGTTCCTGGCTGGGGTGCGCGAACGCCGGTCGTCCACGTAGGAAGTCGACTCAGCTTGCCGCGAGTCGCGTCGAATGCCACCCGGTAGTGGCCAAGCGAGCATGGAACACGTCGGCTTTGCCGACACAGTTCACGGGTTGATCCCACGGACCAGGTTAGGAGGACGTCGGGTTTCATCCGAAGCTACAGCGCTGCCGCGCGAGTGATATCCGGAAAGTCGAGTCGGAGCAACCCGCGGCCGTTGATATTTTTGACGCCCACCGACCGCACGTCACGCAACTCAAGGTCAACGATGTCGGTTCCGTCCCCGGTCAGGCGCAGTCGCACGACGTTGTAGCCGGGCTCGATGTACATCTCGATCCCGATGCCCGCGCGCTGGGTGCGGAAGGTGACCGCTGTGTAGGGCCACAGCTCACGCCAGTCGAACTGGTAGCCCGCTTGCCCCTCTTCGTCGGCGTACCGATACGTGGATTCATCCTCGAACAACAAGATCAGATCGTCGTAGCTCGGCACAGGGTTGATCACCACAGCGAGATGATCGCAGACCGCGCCACAGCGAGGACCTGATAATCGATCAAGCATCCACACCGGCCCCGAAGAACTCATCGCCGCAATCGCCGACGACATCCAAACGGTGCCCGGCTGACCACCGGCGGTCCTCGTGTTCGCCGTACCCGGGCCGTCGAACGCGACGACACTGGGGTCATGGTTGGGTGGGTGCTGGTCGAGACCCTGGTGTGGACGGTGGTCGTCGAAGTGGCGCTCTTACAAGGTGTCGATGACGGCTCGCGGTGGGTCGGTGGCGGCGGGGTCAGGTGTCAGGGAAGTCGCCGGTGACCATGACGCGGAGGGCTTGGCCGGCGATGCGGACCCGTACCGGGGTGTGGCCGCGGATCTCCCCATCGACGTCGAGCGGTAGTGGTGGATCGGTTTCCAGCCACAGGTCGCCGGTGGCCAGAAACGGCGCCATGGTGAGGGTGCGGCGCCGGCCGGTGACCAGGTGCTGCATGGTGGCGGCGAGCAGGTGCCGGCGGCCATGGGCGCCGAGGGCGTAGGCGACCAGGAGCCGGTCGTCGGCGCTGGCGTCGCCGGTGATGAGGGTGCCGGCGTGGAAGCTGCCGTTGGCAATGTTGAGTTGGTGGGTGCGCAGCTTTTGGATCTGGCCGTCCGGGGTGGTGACGCGGGCGTGGAACGCCCGGTGCCCGGGTAGGCGGGTCAGGGCGGTGAGTGGGTAGGCGACCCGCCCGCCCAGCCGTTTGAGCCAGGCCGGCACGTGGGCGGCGACTTCGGCGGACACACCGACGGAGACGAGGTTGGCGAACGGGTGGTCGTCGACCTGACCGAGGTCGACGTCGGCGACCTTGCCTGCGGTGAGCACGGCAACGGCAGCGTCGACACGCAGTGGGATGCCCAGCGTGCGGGCGAAGTTGTTGGTGGTACCCAGCGGCAGCACACCGAGTGCCATGTCGCGGTGGGCGAGGCGGCGGGCGGCTTCGCTGATGGTGCCGTCGCCGCCGCCGGCGATGAGCAGATCGGGCCGCAGCGCGATCGCGGCGGCGAGGGTGTCGCCGAGTTGGCCGGGATGGTCGACGGCGAAGCAGCCGAGCAGGTCGAACCCGGCCGTGGCCAGCCGGTCGCGTACGGCCTGGTAGTGGCGCCGGCCGCGGCGGGAGTGGGTGTTGACCACCAGTGCCGCGCGGCGGTGCCGTTGGATCGCCGCCTGTAGCTGCGCCTTGCTGCGCATCGGGCGGGCCGCCACTGGCAGAGTGTCCGGCTGCTGCTGTGGTGGATGGTCGTTGCTGCTCACCTGGGGCTCCTCGTGGCTACCGGGTGAGGCTACAGCCGTCGGGACAGGCCCGGGCCCGCCGGGCCGTGTACGAGGCGGCGCAGGATGGTGCAGCAGGGCCTGGCCGGTGACGGACGGCAGGGGGTGAAGTCGTCGGGAAGAACGTCCAGGGAGAACTGCTCGACGGTGTTGTCGGCGCGCACGATTACGATCAGGCAGCGGTAGCAGGGTTGCGGGCTGGGCTCGTAAGGCGTCGGTGACGGGATGCGCGGTCCACGCCTCGGCGGCCGGGTCGTACTGACCTGCGACTATTGTCGCCTGACGCAACGGCCCCCCGGGTCATCCCGCTGCTCCGGCCGGGCCACCACCCGGCTCCCCGGCCAAGGTAGCAAGCGTTCAGGGGGCACGCCGGGAATCCGGTGTGCCCCCTGAACGGATCAGAAAGCGATCAGTATGTGTGTAGGTATCGGCGGTTGCTGGGCCGCGCAGCCGCCGGCGTACCGGTGTAGCGCTCAGCGCTCACCGTGCCGCCGGTGGCGGTCAATGCGCCAGCGCTGTACATCGCCTCGTCGAAGGCGGCGGTGCTGCCGGGCGCCTTGCCGACGGCGAAGATCGCCACCGCTTTGCCGCCAGCGAACGAGCAGGAGATGTAGTCGCCGACCATCCGGCCTTGTGTGGTGTTCGCGATCTGCGACAGCGGGAATGGCCCGGCCAGTGTGTGCGGCGCGCTCCAGGTGGCGCCGGCATTGGTCGAGGAGATGAACCCGACCTGCAACTGGCACGTCGAGGACGAGCAGGCCGCGTTCGGGTAGAAGTAGTAGTACAGACCGAGGTGTGCGCCTGCCCCGGACGTGGCGTTGTCGACGCCGATGCCCGGGATGAAGTGGTCGACGCCGCTGGTCGTGGCATCGATCGGTACCCGGGTCACCGTGCTCCAGGTGGCGCCGTCCGTCGACGTCGAGTACACGATGTCGTTGGCCGGGCAGCCAGAGCGGAACCGGCAGTCCTGCCAGGCGACGTAGATCCGTCCGGCGCCGTCGATCTCGGCGGACGGCAGGCCCTCGCCGTCGCGCAGGCCGCCCGCCACCCCGTGGCTCGACACGCTGGAGACCAGCACGCTGGCGTTGTACGAGCCACCGCCGTTGGTCGAGGTGAACGCGCGGATCGCCGAGCCGTTGGCGGAGTACGGCACGACGACGGTGCCGTTCGGCTGGACCAGTGGCTGTCCACCCAGTCCGGTCGGCGTTCCGGATGGGGACACCGGTGCCGACCAGGTGAGGCCGCCGTCACTCGAGCGTGACATGACGATCCGGTTGCCGCTGCTGGTGACGTCGACCTCGATGTAGCAGTTGCCGTAGTACGGGCTGGTCGCCGTGTTATCGCAGACGATCCACTCCTTGTCGTACCCCTGGCCGTTGTTGCCGACCGCCGTCAGCGGGTTGGCCCAGGCGGTGCCGCCGTTGGTGGAGCGTGACACGGTCACGCCGGCGCCGTTGACGTTGCTGTCGAGGACAAGGCCGGTGATCATCCAGGTAGAGTGCCTCGCGTCGTACGCCACGCTCGGGTCGGAGACGCGGGCCCACGAGCCACTCTGGTAGACCGTGATGCCAGGCAGGAAGCCGTGTTGCCAGGTGGCGCCGCCGTCGGTGGACGTGTTCCAGCTGATGTTGGAGGCGCCGCCGTCGGTGAACCGGCCGACCTGCGCCGAGGACACGATGGTGTTGCCGTAGGAGAAGGTGTCCGGCTCCACCTCGGTGGCGTGCTGGCTGGATGTGTTGGTGTAGGGGTCGGTGCTTACCAGGGTCGGGCCGCCCGTGCCGCTGGTGACGGTGAGCGTGTACGTCGTGCTGTGCGTGGTGCCGGTGCCGGTGCCGGTGACCGTCAGGGCGTACGTACCGCTCGGCGTCGCGGTGGTCGTGGCAATGGTCATCGTCGATGAGCCGCCGCCCGCAGTGACCGACGACGGGTTGAAGCTCGCGGTGGCGCCGGAGGGCAGGCCCGTGGCGGACAGGCTCACCGTCTGGGCGCTGCCGGAGGTGACCGCGGTGGAGATGGTGGAGGTGGTCGAGGTACCCGGCGTGACAGTGCCCGACGACGGGTTCGCCGCGATCGAGAAGTCGTCGGCCGGCGCGCTGGCCAGGGCCACGTCGTCGTACTTCGTCAGCGTGCCGTCGCCGCTGTAGTTGTCGTCGTGGCTGGTCAGGGTCAACGTGTACGAGTGGCCGGCGGTCACGGCCGCGGTGGCCTGCTTCCACCCCTGGCCATTGGTACATGTCTTGGCCAGCGGCGTCGCGGTCGTGCCGGCCGTGGTGTCGGTCAGCGTGGCGGTGGCCCAGTCATACGTGACCGTGTCCGGGCAGGTCACGTTGTACCAGAACGACAGGCCGGTAGCGCCACTCGGCGCGGTGAACGACTGACTGATCGACGAGTCACCACTGGTCGCACCCGGCGACGCCCCAAGCTGCGCGGCGTACGTACCCGAGTGCGCACCGCTCGTCGTGACCGACGCGGTACCAGCAGACGTCCAGCCCGAAAGGTTGCCGGATTCGAAGTCCCCGTTGGTGACGCCTACTGCGGCGACAGCGGGAGCAGCGGTGGTGAGTATCACCGCGGTGACGGTTGCCGCCGCGAAGGCGACCCCACGCAAGGGTTTAGTCATCTTGTGGATTCCCTCTCCGGGTATGGGGACGGGGGTGCGGTGATCATCATGATGGCAGCCACCTTCGGACAATGAAAGACGTCAATGCCCCCATTGCGCGCCGACGGTGAAATGACGCGAGACGGCCCGGACCACCGGCGGACGGTGTGCGTGCCAGAAAGTCGTCCG
>WNFX01005320.1_pt1 | contig 24170 bp, 20 predicted proteins | sample 5400111 | NCBI WGS metagenome assembly WNFX01 (sample SAMN13153363, study PRJNA577476) | soil metagenome | isolation source: 40 cm soil or saprolite under grassland replicate 1 | place: USA:California | collected 2016-06-15
AATGAGCTCCTGGAATTCGTATTCCAGCCCTTCCGCGCGGAAATAATCCTTCTCCTCGGCGACCCATTCTTGCAGCCGAAAATGCGGCTCGATGAGGAATTTGGCCATGATTTCCTCTCCTGTGCGGCCCTGTGAGGCGCGGCCGGATTCTAAGGAAGCCTGGCCGCCGATCCTACATTGGCTCGCAGGATCGGCAAACCGGACAGGGCGCGACCGATGTGCCCGGCCGGTGCTCGGCCGATGAAGTCCGCGTACGATACCGCCGTCGTTGCGAAGCCATGAAAAGGCGCGCGCCCGAGGAATTCATCGAGCGCGCATTCCACGCCGCGGGCCTCAAGCTGATCGGCCGAGGCAATCGACCGACGCCGAGGCGCTGCTCGGCGCGATGAAAGGCATCAGCTGGGAAAGTCCACGCGGTCCGATCTCGATCGATCCCGAGACCCAAGGACCGCGGGGCGAAACCGCGAAACCGTAAGCGCGACGGGCTTAGGCCTTGGCCCGGATCGGGCGCAGCAGGAAGGCGGGGAGGTGGTGGGCGCTGCCCTCGGGCTCGGCCCGATGCTGCGGACGTGCCGGCCTTGCCTCGTCGAGACGCGTGACTTTGGCGGGCGCGTGCCGGCGCCGGTGCTGTGGCGCGGAGGCCGCGCGCGGCTCGACCTGGGATTTTTCGAATGCGCGCACCGGCTCGGCGCGGCGCTGTTGCCTCTCGGCGCCGCCGACCGGCGCGGCCATCGCGGCGATCTTCTGGCCGATCAGCTTCTCGATCGCGGCGACCGCCTTGTGATCGCTCGGCGCCACAATCGTGATCGCGGTGCCGGATTTTCCGGCGCGGCCGGTGCGGCCGATACGGTGCACGTAATCGTCGGGATGATGCGGCACGTCGAAATTGAACACGTGGCTCACGTCGGGGATGTCGAGCCCGCGGGCGGCGACATCGGAAGCGATCAGCAGCGGGGTCTCGCCGCGGCGGAACTGGTCGAGCGCCGCCATGCGGGCGGGCTGGTCGAGATCGCCATGCAGCGCGACCGCGGAGAAGCCGTGGCGCAGCAGCGAGCGGTGCAGCACCGCGACCTCGCGCTTGCGGTTGCAGAACACGATGGCGTTCTTGAAGCCTTCGGCGCGGATCAGCCGGCGTAGCGTTTCGCGCTTGTCCGCGGCGTCCCGCCCGCTCGGCGCCAGCCATTGCGCGGTGGTCGCGACCGTGGTGGCGGGCCGCGTCACTTCCACCTTGACCGGATTGTGCAGGAAGGTGTCGACGATGCGCCGGATCTCCGGCGGCATGGTCGCGGTGAAGAACAAGGTCTGGCGCGTGAACGGCACCAGCTTGCAGATGCGCTCGATGTCGGGGATGAAGCCCATGTCGAGCATGCGGTCGGCTTCGTCGATGACCAGGAGCTCGACCCCGGAGAGCAGCAGCCGGCCGCGCTCGAAATGATCGAGCAGGCGTCCCGGCGTGGCGATCAGCACGTCGACGCCGCGGCTCAGCTTGGTGTCCTGGTTGTCGAACGACATGCCGCCGATCAGCAGCGCGACGTTGAGCTTGTGATTGACCCCGTATTTGGCAAAGTGATCCTCGACCTGCGCGGCGAGCTCGCGCGTCGGCTCGAGGATCAGCGTGCGCGGCATGCGCGCCCGCCCGCGCCCGTGCTCGAGCGCGGTGAGCATCGGCAGCACGAAGGCGGCGGTCTTTCCGGTGCCGGTCTGGGCGATGCCGAGCACGTCGCGGCGCGCCAGCACGTGCGGGATCGCCTGTTCCTGGATGGGGGTGGGGGTGGTGTATCCGGCGGCGGCAACCGCCGAGAGAACCTTGTCGGACAAGCCGAGATGGGAAAAGGGCATGCAACCTCAAAAGTCGTAGTCGTCCCGGCTCGAAGTCTCGCCGGAAAGTCGAACGACGGACATGCACGGAAACCGATCGAATCTGACGGTTTCGATCTGCGCGGAACATAGGGAGAAGCGGCCGAAAGTCAACCCTCTCGGCCGCCGCGGCCGGCCGTAAACCGAAAGAACTATTAATCTTTTTTGTGATCGATCCTGATCTGGCGGTCGTTCCGGGCCGGCCCGGAGCGTGGGGCGGGGTGCGTGAAGCAAGGCGGAGCGGAACCCTTCGGGCAGGGCCCAGCGCTCATGCATTCAGCCCCCTATGGCCGGCTCGCCTGTCATTCTCTGCTTCAAAAGCCCACGGACTAGGGAATCGCGTTTGCCTGCTTCGGAAACGCGGCGAACACCGCTTCCGGCACGCGGAAATTGGTCGCCAGCAATTCCGGCGGATTGCCTGCCATCCACGCGGTAAGCGAAATCGATTCGTAGGTTCCATTGTTGAGCGCGAGCAGCACCTCGAGATCATCGGAGCCGATCGATTCGATGTAATGGCCGTAGCCCTGGGGCACGTATCCCACGTCGCCCGGGTCGAACTCATCGGTGCGCGCGCGACCATGCGACCCGAACACGGTCATGCGGGCGCGGCCCTTGATGTAGTACTGCCACTCGTCCGCGTTCGGATGCCAATGCAGCTCGCGCAGGCTGCCCGGCTTGATCCGCATGAGAGCACCCGTCATGGTCGACGAAATAGGAAATTCGCGTTCGGATACGAGGCGCAAGGTGCCGCCGGTGAAAGCAACGGGCTTTCCCGCCAGCAGCCGATACCGATGCGTGAGCGCGCCCGAATTCAGCGACCCTGCGGCCGGATCGGTCGGCAGCGGCGGCGGCACGGGACCCTTGGCGATGTAAACCTCGCTGGGGGAAATTCGCGAAGGTCTGCGCCGGCACTCCGAAATTTTTCTGTAGCACGTCGCGCGGCGTGCGGCTGACCCAATCGGTGATGCTGAACGTGCCGAACTCGGAGAAATACCCGTTGTCGAACACGAGCACGAACAAGCAGTTTTCCGGGCCGAGTCCCTGGATCGAGTGCCCGTGGCCGCGTGGAAAATACCAGACGTCGCCGGGGTTGAAGTCGGCGATTTCGGAATGCCCCTGCGGATCGATCGCAGTGACCCTGCAGCGCCCGTTGAGCACATAGGCCCACTCTGCGGCATTGGCGTGCCAATGGAGCTCGCGCAATCCGCCGGGCGCGAGCTGCATCAGGACACCCGCGAGCTTTTGCGACACCGGAAATTCCGCGACGGTCGCCTCCTTGGCCGAGCCGCCGTCGAACGTTTTCGACGCTTGCGCGCCGAGCGCGAAACGAAACGACGGCAGCTCAGCGCCCGCGAGCGGCGCCGCCGTGGGGCCGAATGGCGGCTGCTGCGTTTCGCCAAGTGCGTTGGCGGCCTCCGCTGCCGCAACGAAGCCGCCCACGGCTGCCGCCGAGCCGATCAGGTCGCGGCGAGAAATTTGCGTCATTGGTTCCTCCCTTCGGGACATCAGTTGCGGTTGCCGCGATTTTCGCGGTCACGTCGCCCAGTGTCCACTTTTGGCCGCAAGAAACCTGGCTTCCGCCCATGTCGCGGAGCCCGGCGACTGCTCGAAGGGTATTTTTACGGGATCTCGTAGACCATGAACTCGTCGGCGATGCCGCGCAGCGAGGTGCGGTTGGGCAGCGGTTTCAGCCCGCTGGTTTCGAGGATCGACGAGGATTGCGGATGGCCGACGACCGCTTCGGTGGCGAGGATCGAGCGCGACGCCGCTAGCCCCTGCACCCGCGCGGCGATGTTCACGGTCTGGCCGAAATAATCCTGGCGCTCGTTGAGCATGACGGCGAGACAGGGCCCCTCGTGAATGCCGATCTTCAGCAGCAGGTCGCGCTCGCCGTCCTTGATGCTGCGCATCGCCTCGCGCATCCGCAGCGCCGCCGCGACCGCCCGGTCCGGCGTCGGGAACGTCGCCATCACCGCGTCGCCGATGGTCTTGACCACCGCGCCGGCCTCCGCGGCGATGATCTCGTTGAGCACGCGGAAATGCGCGCGCACCAGGTCGTAGGCGACGAGATCGCCGACGCGCTCGTAGAGCTCGGTCGAGCCTTTGAGGTCGGTGAACAGAAAGGTGAGGCTGGTGATCTTCAGGCGCTGGTCGACGTCGAGCGTGTCGGTGCGATAGATGTCGCGGAACGTCTGGTTGGTGAGCAGGCGCTTGGCGGTCAGGAACGGCCGCCGCTTGCCGAGCAGGTCGTGGAGCTTCTGCCCCGCGATCCACACGCCCGGCAGCACCCGCACGTCGGTCCGGTTCTCGAGCGAGAGCCGCAACGGGCCCGGCCGCATCGCAAGCGTCGCGGTCGGCGCGCTGACCCGGTTGAACACCGCGGTGAGATTCTGCCGCTCGCGGGTCGTTTCGCCCTTGACGTCGAGGAACTGCGCCGAATGCGTCACCGGCTCGAATACGATGACGAATTCCTGGGGCAGCTGCAGCGACAGCGAGGCGCGTTCGCCGGGCGGCAGCTCGATGGAATCGATGACCGTCTCGTTGATGATCTCCTCGAAGTCCTCGGGCAGGTCGATTCCCGTGCTCCAGAAGATCTGGCGGTAATATTCCCACATCGGCAGCGTATGGGGATCGTGCGCCGCGATCCGGCGAACGCGAGGGTTCACCGTGAAGGATACTTCGACCATCTCGTCGAGCGTGGGTTCGTAGCCGACGGCGCACAGTGCGCAGGTGTACTCGTCGCGGTGGATGGTCTTGAGCGAGGCATTGGCGTCGAGCACGCCGCTGCAGCCGGGACACAGCACGTTCCAGGACAGGTCGAACAGGCCGACGCGGGCCGCATGCAGGAACGCGGCGATCGCCCGCTCTTCATCGAGCCCGCGTCTCGCCGCGAAATCGAGCACGTTGACGCGATTGAGCGCCCCCTCCGGGGCTTCGCGGACCAGCGCCTCGATCGCGGCGACCGCATCCGCGTCGGCCGACTGCCGCAACACCGAGAACAGGGCCTCGGCTTCACCGACCTTGACTTGATTCATGGCCGCAGCTTACGCGAAAACGTCCGCGCCGGAAGGGGCTGCGAGGCCGCGCACGGACTCGTGCGAAAAGTTCAACGCTTTCCCGACATCGTCCCTTCTTTCTGCCGACGTCTTAGGGATTAGGAATCGAGCGTAGTTGCAGGGAAAGCCGGGTTCGAGATGCGCACGCAGGTGGGGATCGTAGGCGCGGGGCCGGCGGGGCTGATGCTCGCGCATCTGTTGCGCCGGGAAGGCATCGACTCGGTGGTGCTGGAGCGGCGCAGCCGCGACTATATCGAGGGCCGGATTCGCGCCGGCGTGATCGAGCAATGGGTCGCCGACCTTCTGGTCGAGACCGGGCTCGGCGCGCGGCTGCAGCGCGAAGGCCTCGTTCACCGCGGCATCAACATCAGCTTTGCGGGCAGCCTGCATCATCTCGATTTCACCGATCTCATCGGCAAGCACATCACCGTCTATGGCCAGCAGGAGGTGGTGAAGGACCTGGTTGCCGCGCGGCTTGGCGGCGGCGGCGAGATCCTGTTCGAGGTCGAGGACGTCGGCATTGATGATTTCGCCGGCGGGGCACCGCGCATCCGCTTTCGCAGCAAAGTCGGCGAAGCCATCGAGATCGATTGCGATTTCATCGCCGGCTGCGACGGCTCCCATGGCGTGTGCAGGCCCAGCATTCCGCGCGGCGCGCTGACGAGCTTCGAGCGGGAATATCCGTTCGGCTGGCTCGGCATTCTCGCGGAATCGCCGCCGCCCTGCGAGGAGCTCATCTACGCCTACCATGAGCGCGGCTTCGGGCTCTACAGCATGCGCTCGCCGACGCTCTCCCGGCTCTATCTGCAATGCGCCGCCGACGAGGACCTCAACGAATGGCCCGACGAGCGCGTGTGGCACGAACTGCACGCGCGGCTCGGCGGCAGCAGCAAGCTTGCCGAGGGCAAGGTGCTGCTCAAGGGCGTGACCCCGATGCGCAGCGTCGTGGTCGAGCCGATGCAATACGGAAAATTGTTCCTGGCGGGGGATTCCGCGCATATCGTGCCGCCGACCGGCGCCAAGGGCATGAATCTCGCGATTGCCGACGTGCGGGTGCTCGCTCGCGCGCTCGCCGAATTTTATCGCTTCGGCCGCGGCGATTTGCTGGAAAGCTATTCCCACACCTGCCTGCGCCGGGTGTGGAAGGCGCAGCGCTTCTCCTGGTGGATGACGACGCTGCTGCACCAGCCGGTCGACGCCAATGCGTTCGACCGGCGCCGCCAGCTCGCGGAGCTCGACTATCTCGCGGGCTCCCGACACGCCCAGCGGGCGCTCGCCGAGAATTATACCGGGCTGCCGTTCGATTGAGTTGGCGTGCCGGACGCCGCGTGCTCGCACCGGTCTGCAAATTCCCGGCTTTCCGTCCAGGTTCGCCTTGACGGGCGGCCCGGGGCATGGTTCGATTCACGATCCAAAACAATCGAGAGACGCGCCCTTTTTGAACGGGAGGAACCGATGAAATACTTGGTTCGAGCGCTCGCTCTGGCTGTCGGTCTACTCACATTCATCGCAAGCACCGCATCCTCGCAGGCCCAGGAGGGGCCGAAGCTCTACGTCTTCACCTCCGGGTCGTTGGGCGGTTTCCCCAAGGTCGCGCTGCAGATCGGCGGCCAAGGCAATATCGACTGGGCCCCGGTCGGCTTCTACGTGATCACGCATCCGCGCGGCAACGTCATCTTCGACACCGGCAACAACGACAAGACCATCACGGATCCCGAGGGCTGGTGGGGCCCGCTGGCCAAGGGCTTCGGCCTGAAGATGACCAAGGACGACGCGATCCCGGCGCAGCTCGCCAAGATCGGCCTGAAGACCGACGACATCAAATACGTGGTCGTCGGCCACCTCCATCTCGATCACGGCGGCAACGTCTCGCAATTCCCCAACGCGACGCTGGTGGCGCAGAACGAGGAGCTCAAGGCGGCGTGGTGGCCGGATGAAGGCTACTCGATCTACTACATCCCCGGCGATTTCGCCGACACCAAGAAGATGAAAGTGGTGCGGCTCGACGGCGATCTCGATCTGTTCGGCGACAGCACGTTCCGCCTGTTCCGCGCGCCGGGTCATACCCCGGGCAGCCAATTCGCGGTCGTACGGCTGAAGAAGACCGGCTCCGTGATCCTCACCAGCGATGTGGTCTATCTCAAGGAAAATCTGGACAAGAACCTGATCCCGCCGATTCCGGGCACCTGGAGCCCGACCGGGATGTATCAGGGCTATCAGCGCATCCGCCTGATCCGCGATACCGAGAACGCTCAGATCTTCATGGCGCATGATCCCGAGCTGTTCAAGGCGACCAAGCACGCGCCCGAGTTCTACGACTGATCTTCCGGACCATTGGTTCTCAGCCGAGCATCACGCGCAGGGTGGGGTGAGTCAGCGTCACCCCACCGGGCTCGCGTCGTGCGATGCTTCGCCGACCTCCCCCACGGGGGGAGGGAGAATGTCGAGCGCTCATGTGCGAACTGATCAATCGGATTTCGGATGATTGACGGGAATGACACGCTTGCGATCCTCGCCGAGGGGGTGAGCAAGCGCTATCGGTCGTTCACCGCCGTCGATCGCCTCGATCTCGGCATCCGCCGCGGCGAGGTGTTCTGCCTGCTGGGGCCGAACGGCTCGGGCAAGACCACGTTCATCCGCATGCTGGCGGGCTATCTTTCGCCTTCGGCGGGCCGGCTTCTCGTCGCCGGGCACGACGTCGTTCGCGACGGCTTGGCCGCCAAGCGCAAGATCGGCTACGTGCCCGAGAGCGTGCCGCTCTATGGCCAGATGCGGGTCGGCGAGTTTCTGCGCTTCATGGCGCGCCTGCGGCGGATGCCGACCGCCGCGATCGAGGCCGCAATCCATCGCGTGGTCGAATTGCTCGCGCTCGGCGACGTGCTGCGCAAGCCGATCCGCGCGCTCTCCCGCGGCTACCGCCAGCGCACCGCGCTGGCCCAGGCGCTGGTGCACGACCCGGAAATCCTCATCCTCGACGAGCCGACCAACGGGCTCGACCCGCGGCAGATCATGGAGACGCGCGCTTTGATCCGCTCGCTGGCGGGCCGCCATACCGTGCTGATGAGCTCGCACATCCTGAGCGAGGTGGAAAAGACCGCGGACCGCGCCGGCCTCCTGCTCGACGGCAAGCTGCTCGGCGTGCGCGCGCTCGCCGAAACCCCGGACCTCGAAGCCTGGTTCCTGTCGGTCACATGAAGATTCTCGCGGTCCTGCTTCGCAAGGAGCTGCATGCCATCTTCACTTCCCCGATCGCCTACACGGTGGCGGCGGTATTTCTGCTGGTGCTTGGCTACACCTTCAGCCTGACGCTGTTCTCGACCAAGGTCGCCAACCTCAATTATATTTTTCATCAGATTTACGTGCTGTCGATCCTGCTGGTGCCGGTGCTGACCATGCGCGCGTTCGCAGAGGAGCGCCGCACCGACACGCTGGAGCTGCTGCTCACCGCGCCGGTGCGGGAAATCTCGATCGTGCTGGCCAAGTTTCTCGCCACCCTGGCGTTGGTGCTCGGCATGTTCGCCGGATCGATCGCCTATGCGGCCGTGCTCGGGCTTTACGGCGATCCCGACTGGGGCCCGATCTACAGCGGCTATCTCGCGGTCGCGCTGCATGCGAGCCTCTTGGTCTCGATCGGCCTCCTGATGTCGAGCCTGACCGAGAATCAGGTCGTCGCCGCCGCCCTCTCGCTCGGCGTCTTCCTGATGCTGTGGTTCGCCGATTCGGTGGCCTATCTGCTGCCGCCTCCATTCGACGCCTTCGCGCTCAACCTGTCTCTGATCGGGCATTTCAAGCCGACGACCAGCGGCTCGGTGTTCCTGTCCGACGTCGGGTATTTCGTCACGATTTCCCTGCTGGCGCTGTTTCTCACCACCCGCAAGCTTGCCGAACGATGAGCGCCGTGGAGAGCTTCGGCGGATTTTCGCCCGCGCTGTGGTTCCTCGGCGTGCTCGCTGCGCTGCTGGTGTTGTTTGCGGCGGGGCTGCGGCTGCCGATTCCCCCGGCCGGGTTCATGCTGGGATTGGCGCGGGCGGCGGTGATCGGCGGCGCGAGCGCGCTCGCCATTCTCGCCAACATGGCGCTCTATCGCCATGACGCCCAGCTCGACATGACGCGCGAGCAGGCCTTCACGCCTTCGGCCGAGGCGCGGGAGATCGTGCGTGGGCTGCGGCAGCCGGTCGATCTCACCTATTTCTACCAGAAGCAGGATCCTGCTGCTCGCGGCACGAAGACCATGCTGGAGCTGCTGGGACGGCTCAATCGGCACCTGCGTGTCGAGGTTGTCGACACCGACCAGAATCCCGCGCGCGCCAATCGCATGGGCGTGCGGGTCTACAACACCGCGATCCTGCAGGCCGGCGACCGCAGGGTCGAGGTATTGACGACCGATGAGCGCGACATCGCGCTGGCCGTTCTGCGCGTCACCCGCGCGCGGGAGACCGTGATCTGTTTTGCGGCGGGCCACGGCGAATACGACATCGACAATTTCGAGTTCCACACGCATTTCGAGGGCACCCATAGCCACAGCCACGACGTGGAGGGCATGGCCGTGGTGCAGATGGAGCAGCACGGCCTCGGCCGGCTGCGGCGCGCGATCGAGAAGCTCGGTCTCGTCGCGCGAAAGTCGACGATCGCCGCCGGGCAGCAAGTGCCGGAGGATTGCGCGGCGCTCGTCGAGGCGAACCCGCGCACGCGGTATGCGCCGCCGGAGGCCGCGATGTTGCGCGCCTATCTCGGTCGCGGCGGAAGCTTGCTGATGCTGATCGAGCCGGATTATCCGATCGACGAGACGCTTGCCGTGGTGCTGAGGCGGGCCGGGATCGAGATCGGCGACGGCGTCGTGGTCGATCCCACGGAGCATTATTTCACCGATCCGCAGATGATCGCCGTGACGAAATACGCCCGGCACCCGATTACCCAAGGGTTGGCGCTCTCGATCTATCCGGGGGCGCGTCCGGTCGCGAGCGTTGCCGCCGACGAAGTGAAGACGACCGTGCTGTTCACCAGCAGCGCGCAGGCGTATCTGGTTGCCGACCGTGCGAACAACGCGGAAGCCGCGGCGCATGCGCCGCGCGGCGCGCTGCCGCTTGCGATCGCCGCCGAAGGGCGCCTCGAGCCGGACGGCTCGAAGCCGTTTCGGCTGGTTGTCGTCGGCGATGCGGATTTCGCCAGCAACTCGTTCTTTCCGTATCTGTCGAATGCCGACTTCGCGCTGGGCAGCCTTGCCTGGCTCATTCACGAGGAGAAGGCGCCGACCATGAAGCCGCCGGTCGAGGTGCTGCCCACCGTGGTGTTGACCGGCGCGCAGGTGCGTTGGATTTTCATCGTGACGGTGTTGCTGGTGCCGGGTTCGGTAGCGTTGCTCGGAGGCGTGGTCTGGTGGCGACGGCGGGCGTGAAGCGTTGGGGCTGGTGGTTCGCCGCAGCGCTCGCCGCCGGCTTTCTCGGCCTGCTTGCGTTTCACGGCGAGCGGCCGGAACCGGGACTGGGCCGCTTCGAGCCGGCCGGACTGCTGGTCGGCTGGCCGCTCGAGGAGGTGGCGGCAATCGACATTTCCGCCGGAACGCAGCATCGATCCTTTCGGCGCGTCGGCTTGGGGGGCTCGGGGGGCTCGGCGCCGGCCAACGCCGAGGAGCGCATCGCGACGGGTCTCAAGCTGCTGCACAATTCGCCGCCCGAGCGGGTGTTCGGCGCAACCGAATTGAGCGATGGAATGCTTGCAGAATTCGGGCTTGCGCCGCCGCGGCTCAGCGTCACTGCCGCGACCGCCGCCGGCCGCAGCGTCACCGTTCATTTCGGCGCCGCCAATCCGCTGGGCCTTGCCCGCTACGCACGCGTCGAGGGCCAGCCGGAGGTCGTGCTGCTGCCGACCTTCGTTGCCGACGCGTGGCAGCAGGCGATGGAGGCACGATGAGCGCCCGGCGCTGGCAGCTCTGGAGCTTGTGGTTGGCGCTGCTGGCAGGCCCCGCCGCCGCGCACGTGACCGCGACCGGGCTCGCGGCGCTCTCGGTCGACGGCGATGCCGTCGCCTATCGGCTGACGCTGGTGCTCTCGGAGCTCCCGGACCAAGCCGCCCAACTGCTGATGCGCGCCGCGAGCGGGGATCGGCCGGAGGCCGAGCGCATCGCCGGTGCCTTGCGACAGCACGTGGTGGTGCGCGTCGCCGACCAGCCGTGCCGGCCCGGCCGCGTCGTCATTCGCGGAACCGAGATCGGTGAGCCGAAGGCGATCCTGGAATACGGCCTGCGCTGCCCGAGCGCGCCCGGTCGCCTCGAGCTCGAAGAGGATTGGACCGATCTGCTCGGCCCGCATTATCGCACCATTGTCAGCATCGCGACGTCGCGCGGGAGCGTCGAGTACGTGCTGGGCGAGGAAACCCGGCGCGCATCCGTGGATTTCGGCGCGCCGGTTCCGAACGGGCTGTTGGGATTTGTCCGGCTGGGGATCGAGCACATCCTGACCGGCTACGACCATCTGCTGTTTCTGCTGGCGCTGTTGATCGGGGCGTCGAGTTTCTGGCGCGTGCTCGGCATCGTCACCGCCTTCACGCTCGCCCACAGCATCACGCTCTCGCTCGCCGTGCTCGGGCTGGTGCACGCGCCGGCGTCCATCGTCGAGCCGCTGATCGCCGCCTCGATCGTGTGGGTCGCGGTCGGAAACCTGTTCGGCCGCGGCCGCCCCTGGGACCGCGTCGCGGTGACCTTCGGGTTCGGCCTGGTCCACGGGCTCGGGTTTGCCGACGCGCTCACGCCTCTGGCACTGGCCGGCTGGCCCTTGGTGCGCGCGCTGGTCGGCTTCAATCTCGGGGTCGAGATCGGTCAAGCTCTCGCGATCGCGATAGCGCTGCCGGTCTTGCTCTATGTCGGCTCGCTCGCCCGCGCGCCGCTGATGGTCCGCTCGGCCTCCGCCGCCGTCGCCGCGATCGGCGCCTATTGGTTCCTCGAGCGGGTGTTCTTCGGCTGAGCAAAAGCCGCCCGCGGGTACTCGCGATCAGGCGGGGGCCGCCTGCTCGGTGATTTGCTCGAGCACGCGGCCTTTGGTCTCCACCCCGACCAGGAAAATCGCGATCGCCGAGATCAAATAGGCGAGCGCAAACGTGTGCAGCACGTAGGCGCCCGCGCCATAGGCGAGCATGAACCCGGCCACGGTGGGCGCCAGGAACGAACCGATGCGGCCGATGCCGAAGAACCAGCCGACCGCGGTGGCGCGCAGGTGGGTAGGATGCAGCTCCCCGACGTAGACGGCGGTCGAGCCGTAGACGCCGGGATTGACCCAGCCCACCGCGGCGGCGGCGAAATACAGCCAGATCCCGCTCGCCTCCGCGAACCACAGGTGGCAGAACGCGCCGATGAAGAAATACAGGAACAGCACCGGCCGGCGCCCGAACCAGTCGATCAGGAAGCTGCAGGCCGAATAGCCGAACACCGCGCTGATCGCCTGCACGAGCTGGAAGCTGATCGCCTGATTCAACGGAATGTTGCGCTGCTGCAGGATCGTCGGCAGCATGAACAGGATGCCGTTCGAAGCCCACAGGAAGCCGAACGACACGATCCACAGCAGGATGGTTCGCTTGAGCCGATCCGGCGCGAGAAGCTCGAGCACGGTGACCCGCGATTCCACCCCGACTTCGGGCCTGACGTCCGGGATCGGCTTGACTTCGGCGGCGGAGGCGGTGCGGCCGAAGGCCTGGCGCTCGATCTCGGCGACGGTGTCTTCGGCCTGCGACACACGGCCCTTGCTCAGGAGATAGCGAACCGATTCCGGCATGTAGCGGCGCACGAAGAACAGCAGCGCCGCCGGGACGATGCCGACGACGAACAGCGCCCGCCAGCCGAAATTCGGGATGATGGCGAGGCTCAGCGCCGCGGCGACGACGAGCCCGACCGGAAATGCCGCCATGATGTTGCCGGCCATGCGGCCGCGGATGCGCCCCGGGCTGAACTCGGAGGCGAGCGTCAGCGTCACCGGCACTTCGCCGCCCAGGCCAAAGTTGGAAAGGAAGCGGAAAACGCCGAGGGAAGCGACGTTCCACGACGCGGCGACGAGGCCGGTGAACAACGCGAACAGGCCGACCGTCGCCTGGAACGAGGTGCGCCGGCCGATGTAGTCGGAGAGCGTTCCCCAGAACAGCGCACCCAGAAATGCGCCGATCAGGCCGACCGTCGCCAGCAGGCCGGCCTGTGCCGGACCCAGCCCGAACTCGCGCGCGATCGGCGGCAGCGCCGCGCCGAACAGGGCGAAATCGGCGGCGTCGAACATGATGCCGCAAAACGCCAGGATGAAGAAATTGCGATGCCATCGCGAGAACGGCAGCCGCTCGAGCCGCGTCACGAGTTCGGAAGATTTCTGCTGCGCCCCCACCATTGCTTCCCCGGCGGTCTGTTTTGTCTTGGCGTGAACGCTGCCATAGCTTGCCGCAGCGGAGCAAGCTCGTTCCCGTCGCGTGCGAGGCAATCAGGCGGAAGCCAGAAACTCGCGCAACAAGGTGCAGGCCCGCTCGGGCTGTTCGAGCACCGAGGCGTGGCGCGCGCCGGGAATCCAGGCGAGCCTGGCGATCTCGATCTGGCCGGCAATCCACTCGGCGGCGTCGCGAAAGCTCGGAATGTCGTCGTCCCCGCAGATCACCAGCGTCGGGGCGCGGATCTTGGCCGCGCCGTTGCGCAGATCCGCCGCCGCGAGCGCTTCGCAGGCGAGCGCGTAACCCTCGCCCGACGTGCGCGCCAGCGTCGAGCGCACGTAACGCACCGCCGGCGGATCCTGCGCCAGGAAATCCGCGGAAAACCACACTCCGAGCAAATCCTCGATCAGCGCCGCGACGCCGCGCGTGCGCGCCGTCGCGGCGCGCTCGACCCACATCGCTCGCATCTCCTCGGTGTAGCGCGGCGTGGTGTCGATCAGCACCAGGCGGTCGACCACCTCATTGGCGGCGAAATGCTGGGCGATGAGCCCGCCCAAGGAGATGCCGGCGACGTGCGGGCGCGAGATCCCGTGCTGCGCCAGCACGGCCGCGAGCTGATCCGACAGATCCTCGATGCGGTAGCTCTCGGCCGGCACCGGGGTCGAGCCGTGGCCCGGCAAATCGTAGCGCAGCAGCGTGAAATCGCTCGTGAGCGGCACGGCGAAATCCCAGAAGCGATGATCGACCCCGAGGCAATGCAGCAGCACCAGCGGCGGTCCGGAACCGGAGCGGTGCAATTGCACGGATTGCGGATCGAGCGCAGCCATGGCGAATGTCCCGACGAGTGGTCGCGGGCGCAGTTCATGCTATTAAGCCCGAAAGCAGCGAGAAAGTTCGAGGCTCATGATCATCGACGTCTTCAATCATTTCATGCCGAGAACATGGTTCGATCGTCTCGCGGATCTCGTGCCCGGCCACGCGGCGGTGACGGCGTTCCCGCGGCTTTCGCCGCTGTTCGATCTCGAGGCGCGGCTGCGGCTGCTCGACCAGTTCGAGGGCCTTGGGCAGGTGCTCTCGCTCGCCAATCCGCCGATCGAGCTCACCGGGCCGCCCGAGCGCACCCCCGAATACGCCCGGCTTGCCAACGATGCGCTCGCCGAAGTGTGCCGCCAGCACCCCAAGCGCTTTCCCGCGTTCATTGCCGCGCTGCCGATGAACAACATCGAGGCCGCGCTCGCCGAGATCGATCGCGCCGTCGGCGAGCTCGGCGCCCGCGGCATCCAGGTCTTCACCAATGTGGCCGGCACGCCGCTCAGCGCCCCGGAGTTCCGCCCGATCTTCGAGCGCATGGTCCATCACGACCTGCCCGTGTGGGTGCATCCGATCCGCGGTCCGCAATTTGCGGACTACGTCGGCGAGCAGGCCTCCGAGGACGAAATCTGGTTCACGTTCGGCTGGCCCTACGAGACGACCGCGTGCATGACGCGGCTGATCTTTTCCGGGATCTTCGACGAGCTGCCGGCGCTGAAGATCATCACGCATCACATGGGCGGCATGATCCCGTATTTCGCCGGGAGGATCGATCTCGGCTTTCGCCAGATCTTTTTCGGCGCGCCGGACTTGAACCCGGTCGCGCGCGAGCACGGGCTGAAGAAGCCTCCGCTCGAATATTTCAAGATGCTCTACGCCGACACCGCGCTCAACGGCGAGCCGAATGCCACGCGCTGCGGCCACGCGTTCTTCGGGACCGCGTCTTGCCTGTTCGCGACCGACGCGCCGTTCGATGCTGAGCAGGGCAGGGGCCTCATCGCCAACACCATCCGGGCGGTGGAGATGCTGGATATTTCCGCCGCCGAGCGCGAGCGCATCTTTGCCGGCAACGCCCGGGCGCTGCTCAAGCTGTGAGGACGGGGGAAATCCGATGCAGACCCGGGAGATCAAGGTCAAGCTGCGCGACGGCGAGATGGGCGCGTATCTGGCGATCCCCGATCGCACCCCGGCGGGCGCGATCATCGCCATCATGGAGATCTGGGGCGTCAACGACACCATGCGGCACCACGCCCACGAGTTCGCGCAAGCCGGCTTCCTGTGCCTGGTGCCCGACCTGTTCTGGCGTCAGAGCCCGGCGTCGAGCTCTCGGATCACGATCCCGACCACGTCCGCAAGGCGTTCGATCTCTACTACGAGTTCGACTACGACCTTGCGGTTCGCGACATGGAAGACACCTGGCGTTTCCTCGAAGCCATGCAGGAGTGCAACGGCAGGGTCGGCGCGGTCGGCTACTGCCTGGGCGGCAAGCTCTGCTACCTGATGTGCTGCCGCACCGACATCGATTGCGCCGTCGCCTATTACGGCACCTACATCGAACACCACATCCGCGAGGCCAAGAACCTGCACCGTCCGTTCCTGCTGCACATGGCGATGCGCGATCGCTGGGTGCAGGCGGAGGTGAACGATCTCATCGAGCGCCGGCTATCGCCCAATCCGCTCGTCGCCATCCACAAATATCCCGGCGCCGACCATGCGTTCGCGCGGCTCGGCGGCAAGACCTACAGCAAGCCGGAGGCGGACCGCGCGCTCGGGCTGACGCTGGATTTCTTCAGCAAGCATCTCGCGTGACCTGTCCTGGCCGGGCTTGTCCCGGCCATCCACGTCTCATGCATCGGGATTGAGATCGTGGATGCCCGGCACAGGGCAGGGCATGATGGTCACAATATATTCGCACATTGTCAGGCAGTTCTGGCGCGCTCGCGATTGGTGAAATGCGCATTGCCGAGGCCGGTGCCGATGGTGAGAATGCCCCATCTTGCCGTGTCGCGCAGGAAGCAGGCCTCGCTCAGGCCTTGCACGACGGCGTCGTTGTGCATGACGACCGCCGTATCCTTGCCGCCGATCTGCGGAATCGCCCAAACAATCCGCTCCGGCAGGTTGAATTCCTCGCTCTCCCAGTCGCCGGGCAGGTTCTGCGCGCCGCGTTCGATCGTGCCGTCGGGGCGGATGACGCCCGGGCAGGCGATGCCGACGAACGGCGCGAGCCGGAAGTTTTTTTCGGCCTCGGCCGTCGCGACGAGCTTGCGCAGCATGCCGATCAGCGCCTCGACCGCCTCGTCGCGATCCGGGTCGTCGTCGGCGTGGCGCCAGCGCTGCGATTTCCAGATTTTGGCCGAGCCGGGTTCCGACCCGAGCTCGACGATCCCGGTGCGGATATTGGTGCCGCCGATGTCCGTCGCGAGGATGCCGTCGAAGCCGGAGAGGGCCCGATCCGGCGCAAGCTCGACGCTGCCCAGGAGTCCCGCCGCGTCGGGATGATGCCGGATCGGCAACAGCGCGATCGGCTCTCCCGCGCGCTTGAGCAGCACCGCGGTGCGCCCGGCGACGAGTTCGCCGATGCGCCCTTCGCGGAACCCGCCGCCGATCACGATGCGCTGCGTGTCGCGCCACGCCGGCAGCTCGAGGAAGCGTTCGACCACGTGGCAGAGCGAGTGCGAGAACTCCTCGATGGCGCCGATCAGCATCCCGGCCGCGACCGGATCGCCGCGCAGCAGGATCTTTTCCAGCTCCGGCTTCTGCTTGTAGAGCTCCTGCGTCGGCATGTCGCGGAGCGGATCCGCCTCGCCGAGCCCTTGGCGCCAGCGATCCAGGATCGCCTGGAACGCCTTCTTGTTGGCGCGGTCGCCCAGAAAGGCGCCGTCGTCGCGAAGCTCGACGTTGTAATCGTCGATATGGACGCAGCGCAGCTCGTGCGCGCCGTGGGAGAGAGTAAGATTCGGGGGAGACGATAAATCGGTGGGCAAGGTGCACCGGTTTTGAGCAGGCGTCGACGGGAAGGGGCATCCACCCGACCCGCACGCCAAACCGGATCACATCGCAAAAAGTTCCGCGCCTCTGGTTGGCTCTCAATTGTCACAAATATGACATCTGAGCCCGCACGGCACGCATTTCTGCCAACGTCACACCGCATGAGCAAATCGGCGCACGCCAACGGCCGAACCCATCATTGGCGCACCCGCTGTTGCCATCGCGCGTTGCGAGGCGCTAAGGTTCGAGCCTCAGAACAACCAAATGCGTCCGCAATCGCCGGGACAGCTATCGAGGGAGAATGCCATGACCAAATTCACCCGTCGCACCATGCTCGTGGGCACGGCCGCCGCCACCGCGGCGGTCATGGGCCCGAGCTCCATCCTCGCGCCGGCGCGCGCCGCTGCGCCCGCCACCGGCAAGCAGGCACCCGGATTCTATCGTTACAAGGTCGGCAGCTACGAGATCACCGTCGTGACCGACGGCGCGCGCTCGTTTCCGCTGCCTGACACCTTCGTGAACAATGCCAAGAAGGACGAAGTCAACGCCGCGCTCGAAGCGGCCTATTTGCCGAAGGACACCGTGACGCTCGTCTTCAACCCGATCGTCATCAACACCGGGTCGAAGCTGATCGCCATCGACACCGGCTACGGCGCGGCGGAGGCGGCAAAGCCGAACAGCACCTTCGGCCTCTACCAGCAGAATCTCGCGGCCGCCGGCATCGACGCCAAGTCGATCGATACCGTGATCATCTCGCACTACCACCCGGACCACGTGAACGGTTTGGTCCTCGGCGACGGGCAGCCCGCGTTCCCGAACGCGGAGATCCTGGTCCCGACGGTCGAGCACAAATTCTGGATGGACGACGGCGAGATGAGCCGCGCCAGCGCGGGCCGCATGCAAGGCCTGTTCAAGGACAACCGCCGCGTAATGAGCGGCGACATTCTCAAGCGCACGGCGACCTACGAATGGGGCAAGGAGGTTGCGCCGGGCATCACCGCGGTCGCGACCCCCGGCCATACGCTGGGTCACACGTCCTACGTGGTGGCGTCGGGACCCGCGCGGCTGTTCGTGTTTTCCGACGTCACCAATCGACCGGAGCTGTTCGTGCGCAATCCCGGGTGGCACGCGTTCTTCGACCAGGTTCCGGACCAGGCCGAGCAGACGCGCCGAAAAGTGCTCGACATGCTGATCGCCGACAAGATGCTGGTGCAGACCTTCCATGCCCCGTTCCCGGCGCTCGGGCACATGGAGAAGGACGGCCAGAGCTATCGGTTCGCGCCCTCTCCCTGGAGCCCGGCGATCTGACAAACGCGTAACGACTCCGTTCCCCGGACGCGGCGCAGCGCTTCCTTCGAGGCGAGCGCCGTCATCCTGAGGTGCGAACCCGACGAAGTCGGGTGAGCCTCGAAGGACGGCGCTCGCGCCTCAGGGTGATGAGCGGTGCGCCGCTGATCCGGGACACGAGGCCGTTCTGCTCACACGTCCAGCAGTTCCTCGCCGGCGAATTCCGCCTTCTCCTGGATGAAGGCGAAGCGCGCCTCGGCCTTGGTGCCCATCAGGCGCTCGATGCAATCCGCGGTGTCCTCGCGGTCCTCGGTGAGCAGCACCACGCGCAGCAGCGTGCGCTTTGCCGGATTCATCGTCGTCTCCCGGAGCTGGTCCGGCATCATCTCGCCCAGGCCCTTGAAGCGGCCGACTTCCACCTTGGCGTTGGCGTGGAACTCGCGCTTGATCAGCGCCTCCTTGTCGGCATCGTCGCGCGCGTAAAGCGTCTTGCTGCCGTGGGTGAGCCGGTAGAGCGGCGGCACCGCGAGATAAAGATGGCCGTTGTCGATCAGCTTCGGCATCTGCCGGTAGAAGAACGTGATCAGGAGCGAGGCGATGTGGGCGCCGTCGACGTCGGCGTCCGTCATGATGATGACCTTGCCGTAGCGCAGGTCCTCGTCGCGGTAATGCACGCCGGTGCCGCAGCCGAGCGCCTGGCCGAGATCGGCGAGCTGCTGGTTCTGCGCGAGCTTGTCCTTCCCGGCGGACGCGACGTTGAGGATCTTGCCGCGCAGCGGCAGCACCGCCTGGCTCGCGCGCTCGCGCGCCTGCTTGGCGCTGCCGCCCGCGGAATCCCCCTCCACGATGAACAGCTCGGAGCCTTCCGCGGCGGTGTTGGTGCAATCGGCGAGCTTGCCGGGGAGCCGCAGCTTTCGCGCCGCGGTTTTTCGCGAGATCTCCTTTTCCTGCCGCCGCCGCACGCGCTCCTCGGCGCGCTCGATCACCCATTCGAGCAATTTGTTGGCCTGGTTGGGATTGCCGGCGAGCCAATGGTCGAACGGGTCGCGGATCGCCTGCTCGACGATGCGCGCCGCATCGGCGCTGGCGAGCCGGTCCTTGGTCTGGCCCTGGAATTCCGGATCGCGCATGAACAGCGAGAACATGGCGGCGGCGCCGGCCATCACGTCCTCGCTGGTCACCGACGCGGCGCGCTTGCCCTGGCCCATGCGCTCGGCATGGTCGCGCAAGCCCTTGCTCAGCGCCGCGCGCAGCCCGGATTCATGGGTGCCGCCTTCCGGGGTCGGAATGGTGTTGCAATAGGAAGACACGAAGCCGTCCGCGTCGGCGACCCAGGCGATCGCCCATTCGACGGTGCCGTGGCCGCCCTTCTTCTCGGACGAGCCGGCGAAAATGTCGGGATGCACCAGCGTCGCGCCATGGATGCTGGCGGTGAGAAAGTCGGTGAGCCCGCCGGGGAAGCGAAACGTCTCCTCGACCGGCACGCCCTCGACGCCGTGCAGCAGCTCCGGGGCGCACGACCAGCGAATTTCCACGCCGCCGAACAGATAGGCCTTCGAGCGCGCCATCTTGAAGATGCGCACCGGCTTGAAGCGGACGTTGGCGCCGAAAATCTGCGGGTCGGGCCGAAACCGCACGCTGGTGCCGCGCCGGTTGGGCGCGCGGCCGACGGTTACGAGCTTGGTCTTTGCCTTGCCGCGCTCGAATGCCTGACGATAGAGCGTCTGCCCGCGCGCGACTTCGACTTCGAGCCGCTCCGAGAGCGCATTGACCACCGACACGCCGACCCCGTGCAGCCCGCCCGAGGTGTCGTAGACCCGCGAGTCGAACTTTCCGCCGGCGTGCAGCGTGCACATGATGACTTCGAGGGCGGATTTTTTCGGGAATTTGGGGTGGGGATCGACCGGGACTCCGCGGCCGTTGTCGCTGACGGTGACGAAGCCGTCGGCTTCCATTTTCACCTCGATGAAGCTCGCGTGGCCGGCGAGCGCCTCATCCATGGCATTGTCGATCACCTCGGCGAAGAGGTGATGCAGCGCCTTCTCGTCGGTGCCGCCGATGTACATGCCGGGGCGCCGCCGCACCGGCTCGAGACCCTCCAGCACCTCGATGTGCTTCGCGGTATAGCCGGTCTCGGCCGGGCTCCCGGCTTTGCCCACGGTTCTGCGGCCGGAGACGCGGCGCGGCGCGGGCTCGGCGAAGTCGAAGAGGTCGGTCTTGGCGGGCTTTTTTGCGATCTTGGGCATCGGGTCGGGTGCGGATGGGTCAGCCGAATCGATTGCCAACGACTATGCCACGGCAATGGCCCCAGTGTGATGGGCGCGGCGATGCTTGCCTCGTATCCTCATACCGGCGGCGTGGTAGCCCGGATAAAGCGGCGCGGAGCGGCGCGTAATCCGGGAAACCGACGCGGGAGCCCCCGAATTGCGCTGCGCTCCATCCGGGCTACGGGGACCTGTCGAATGGCCACCTTGCTTGACCGGCTTCCGGGCCCCCGCTATAGCGCGCGGTCATGAGCGAGAGCATCCCCTGCGCCTCAACGCGTCGTCGCCGCCGCAACAGCGCGGCTGCGGCGAGCATTTGATCGTTCTCGCCGAGCCGCCGGAACGCCTTCCGCGGCCCTGATCCTCGTCAAAAAAATTCCGCGGTTCGGCCTTCTGCGGCGGCGCCTGTCAGCGGAGAATGCCGGCTGTCCGCCTTGCGCGGACTGGCGGAAGCGAAGGAATGGATCGATGGCCAGGAAGGCGAAAATCGGCGTGCTCGGCGCTTCCGGCTATACCGGCGCGGAGCTGCTGCGGCTTCTCGTCTCCCATCCGCGGGTCGAGATCGCGCTCCTGACCGCCGATCGCAAGGCCGGACAGGAGATCGGGGCGGTATTCCCGCAATTGCGGCATCGCGCGCTGCCGAAACTCCTCGCCATCGACGCGGTCGACTGGGCGGCCGCCGGGCTCGATCTTGCCTTCTGCGGACTGCCGCACGGGACCACCCAGAAGGTGATCCAAAAACTCCTCGCCGCCGCGCCGCGCACCAAGATCGCCGACCTTTCCGCGGATTTCCGGCTCGCCGATCCGGCGGCCTACGCGCGCTGGTACGGCCACGAGCATTTCGCGCCCGAGCTGCAGCCCGAGGCGGTCTACGGCCTGGTCGAGACCTATCGGCGCGAGATCCGCGAGGCCCGGCTGGTCGCGATCCCCGGCTGCTACACCACTTGCGCCCAGCTCCCCCTGATCCCGCTCTTGAAGGCCAAGGCCGTCGAGCCCGACGAGATCGTCATCGACGCCAAGTCGGGCATGACCGGGGCGGGGCGCTCCCTGAAGGAAGACATGATTTTTTCCGAAGTTGCCGAAGGCATCCACGCCTATGCGCTGGGCGGGCATCGCCACATGGCAGAGCTCGATCAGGAATTCTCCAAGGCGGCCGGGCGCGAAGTGACGGTGACGTTCACGCCGCACCTCATGCCGATGAACCGCGGGCTGCTCTCGACGATCTACGTGCGCGGACGACGCGGCCGCAGCGCCGAGGATCTCCACGACATTCTCGCCAGGGTCTATGCCAAGGAGCCGTTCGTCGACGTGCTGCCGTTCGGGCAGACCCCGCAGACCCGGCACGTGCGCGGCTCCAATATGACCGCGATCGGCGTTGCCAAGGACCGCATCGCGGGCCGCGCCATCATCGTCTCGGCGCTCGACAATCTCACCAAGGGCGCTTCCGGCCAGGCGGTGCAGGCGATGAACCTGATGCTCGGCTTTCCGGAGACCTCGGGGCTCGAGCACGCGGCGTTGTTCCCGTGACGCGCCGGCACATACGAACGATTGATCGGATTGCCTCCGCTATGATGGAATGCGTTTCGTTTTTGCGCGCTGGACCTGCGGAGTGAACGAGAGTTCGCGTTCCCATGAGGGGATTTGGCCGATTTCTATTGTGGCGAGGCGCCGGAATGCATGTCGCGCCGGCTCTTTCCGGCGCGACCCTCAGAAACTGGCTGCGTGGCCCCGGGCCCGCTTCGGCTTCGATGCGAGTGGGGGCGGTGCTCCTTGCCGCACTGCTGGCGACGGCGGCGCTGTTCGCCGCCATCGGCTTGCAATCAGACTGGACGAAGTCATGGTTTGCGCTGCCACAGGGCAGCATCATCCCACCGGCAAACGATCGGCATTTCGGCTGGATCGAACGGGCGATCGCCCAATGCGAGATCGAAGCCGCGCGCAACGCCGGGACCTTGTATTTCCTGGTGATACCGGTGGTGGCGGCCGACGGCGATCCGCAAGCATGGATGCCGAAGTCCAACGGCACGATCGGCGGGTCCGCTGTGTTGCTCGGCTTCCGGGACACGCTGGATGGACTCGGGACCGGTTCGCTGCGGCTGGTGCGGCGTCCGTTCAATTTCTCGATCCTCGATCCGTCCACCACCCAGATCTACAAATGGAAGCCGGCGCTCGGGGTGCACAAATTCGCCATCCGGGATGCGAGCGCGATCGCGATCGCGACGTTCAAGCCCGGGTTGGAAATCCCCACCGGCAGCGAGACCCGGTGGGCGGACGGGGGGACGATCACGCGCGAGGCCGGTACCTGCTATTGGACCGGCGTGCTGCTGCGCGGCTGACGGCCCGGCGCAACGCGTCTCTCGAAGCCATCGGCGCTGCTATCGCCGATGAGGATACCCCGACAATGGACGCTATACTGTCGATAGTCGCTGCCTCTCTTTGGATGATGTCGACAATGGGAGACATATGCAATTGTGCATTATCTACCATCACTAGGCATCCTCTGCTTGCTAAGGGAGGATGCTCTTCCGCCTCAAAGCCTATTGAGCGCCTTCGCTACGAAGTCGGTCCAGAAATACAAACTCAGCAAAATTGCTGCTCCGACGTAGGAGTACGGTGTCATTGCATTCCATCTTCTCTTGAGTAGGTTTCGGAGCTGGACCGCGAAGACAGTTGGAAATATCCACCATGCAGGAAAAATCACCATCGCAAAAAACAAAGCCCCAAAAGCGGAAGGTCGGTAAGGAGGCCTGACAAGTATTTGCAGAATTGCGATTGGGAGTACGATGATGCCAGGCGCGCTCAGTGAGAGAAACCATGCGACGCGGCAGTTCCACATCTTCATCGCCGCAAAAACAAGGAATATGCACAAGGACGCAACGGGGAAGAATGCAAAATACTGACCTATGAAATTGTTGATGGTTGTAAAGAGGTCGGAGGGCATCATATCCGGAAGCTTACGTACCAACTTCGTTGAGCAAGCTCATTGACGGGGCATGAAGGCTCTCGTACAGCCGCCGTTGCGGCGGCGCGCCGATTGTATGGAATTTCAGGAAAGATCGGACTCGCCGCACGGAGCGGTTTCGTCAGTTCCCCTCGACGATGCGGACTGCATCGCATCCCATTACGCTTGAATGGGTACAAGTTGAAGTCGTCCACTTTGTGACGGCCACAAGATCCGCTGGCGACGCTGGTGCATGCGGCGGGATTGCGGTTCAGTCCCGCATCTTGACGTAGCTGCCCGGGGCGTCCTCGATCGGTTTGAACTTGCCGCCGCCGGGCTGCCGCGCCGGGACCTCGGCGGGATCCTGGTCCTTGAGCCATTGCGCCCAGTCGGGCCACCACGATCCGGGCCGCTGCTCGGCTTTGGCGATCCAGCTCTCCAGATTGCCGAGCGCCGGTCCGTCGCTCCAATAGAAATATTTCACCGGCTCCGGCGGATTGACGACGCCGGCGATGTGACCGGATCCCGCCAGCACGAATTTGACCTCCCCGCCGAAGAATTTCGATCCCAGGA
>WNFX01001479.1_pt1 | contig 24167 bp, 29 predicted proteins | sample 5400111 | NCBI WGS metagenome assembly WNFX01 (sample SAMN13153363, study PRJNA577476) | soil metagenome | isolation source: 40 cm soil or saprolite under grassland replicate 1 | place: USA:California | collected 2016-06-15
TTTCTGTAGCTCTTTTTGGAGAAGCCCAGAATGACCAATATGAATTTTGTACATTTTCAATGTATGGAACCCATAAGGATTGCAGTGAATGGATAATCTCTTTTTGTGATTCTAGAAAATTATCTGCAATATCTTTAGTGGCTTGAATGGTCTCTTCTTGATATTCGTTAACGGCCTTTGTAAACCGTGGAATTTCCTTTACTGCCTCATCTGTTGCCTTTTTAACTGAGGATTTTGTTTCATCGAGAGCGATATTGAAAGTTTCTCTATTCTTTACTTCTTTATTTGATGACATGTAATATATTTAGGCGTAAGCCTATATATATCTTGGTATTAATTGGTATTCAAAACCATATAAGCCCACATTTTCCCATATCCAGCGACATCTGTCAATATTGAACACAATACAAATTCTACTATTCATTAAGAAATATTTGAAAAATACAGAACTTTAATTTGAAGATACCTTAACTTTGTTTTTGTTTACAGTGAGAATCAATTCTATAATTTTAAAAATATTAAAATTGATTTTAAGGAAGAGTCTTTGCAACACATGACCATTATCAGTTTGCAGATCAAAATCTTACAATGCATTGTAATTTATAATGAAAAATCTGACAATAGATGAATTATTAGAATTAAGCTTCTATAGCACTTGGATAGTATACTTGTGATATAAGCTTATGATAGCAATCATTGCAGACAAAGACATCTAGAAATTGATTTAAAGAATGGATATTCTCTTTGCAATAATCGCACTTATTCTCCATTGTGTATTCATGAACTCTATATTATAAATAGATTCTAGAAATAAATTAGGGAATTTTTTACCACATTTATTTTCTGTATTATAAATATTATACAAGATTAGTAACTTTATTTATAAGAAATGATCTTTAGTAAATAATTTTAGTAATGAGGAATAACAATTAGATAGTAAAAACTAATGAAATATGCAGAATGTTGCACAATTGATTAGAACACTTCCAAAACGCACAACAACAGATGGGAAATTGGTTGTTTCTCGTTCATCCAATCAAATTAACTCCTTCCATCAGTTGTCAATTTTTAATTCCTTATAGATATGATTACTATGAAAATATTCTGTTATATCTGAAGGTAACATGAAGAATGTCTTAATCTGATACGATAATTTTTTTACATTTTTGTAGAAATTTAATTGCAAGACGATCGCTCCGTGTACTTAATTTAACATTATTTACACTCAATTATGATCATTGTGAAACCAATTCTTCCTTATTGAAATAAAGAGTGGATTTAAAAGCAATGTCAGACAAATTAGAGAGAAAAATGGATTCAGTTTCAGGGTTTTTTTTAATTGTTACTTTCTTTATTATAGCCCTATCAATTTTGGCAGTATATACAACCACTCTAGCAACCGAATTTGGCTTAACAAAGGATGATATGCAGATATCTTCTCTTACCCATTTAATCAAATCAATGGACTGGGAAAATGACTATAACGAAGAAAAAGTTGGTGAAAGAATTCTAAAGGCTCAGCTTGACGATCTGAATATTACTCTTCATAGTAATTTCACTAAAGAGAATGTCGCTAAAATAGAGAATAACTTTGCTATGTATAAATCTCATCTTGACATTCTTGAAGGAATTGAAACAGCTAATGGTTCATTGTTAAATCTAAAAGTACAAAGCAGAATCTGAATATGACAGATTTCTCCAATCTGTAGATGACATTTCTGATATATCAAGGAGGATAGGAATATACGAACTTATAACTATATTCCTAATCATAGCTGCAGGTTTAGGAGGAGTATCAGAAATTGCACGGAATAAATTGTTAGGATATCCAGCATTCATAATTGGTGGAGTAGGAGTAATAGTACTATTTATGATAACGTTCCTGCCATCTACGCTAACATAGGCACACTATACAACATTATATTAATTGTTGTATTTGTAGTCGTTATATTTATCTCACGTTCAATTTGAATAAAGTTGCAAATCGATTTGATCATAAATTTTAGTTTGTTGTTATATCCTCTTTTCCGTTCTCAGACTTATTGTTTGTTAGTGGTGAAACTGCACTCACATCATCCAGATTAACAACTTGTCTTTTTCTTGTTATGTAGGCAGATCCAAAAGAAACTGAAATTATTGTTATTGCTAAAATTGGACCGGTCATGTCAGGTAATATTTCTGAACTAGTTATTGTCTCGTATGATGTCACAGCTGCTATGGTCAACGCAACTGTGCTCAAAGCGTATGTCATGTATTTGAAACCTCTTGTGTTAAATATTCTCGAGAAGGCTGATCGGATTACGAAGCTATTTAGCGTATCGACCGGGATCATTCCCGCAGCGAAGAACCCTGCAAGAACGAGGGCCATCTGGATTCCAATAGTAGCTGAGGCTACAGCTGATAGAGTAATCGCTAAAATTTGAGTAGCTGTATCGAATCCTAAACCGAATACCATTCCTGTAAGAAGGGCAGAACTAAAAGGCCTTATCACTCCAGTACTGGCTAAAACTTTGCTGGCAAGTATAGCAGAGCTGGTTTTACCCCATCTCTTCCAAAACGAGAGCTGATCGATTCTTGTTATATTTCCTATAACATATATGATAAGAATCATTTCAGCAAGAACTGAAATCATATGGCCAATACTAAATCCACCTCCGACCCATCGAGATTTTCTTGTTGCGTTGTGGAGTCTTACTAAATTATCTATTGCTGATATGTGATCTACATCAAGTGCATGACGTAGACCTAACAAGATCATCGGCGAAATAGATATCAGAATAAATGACGATGTGTCTACCATTTTGTCATACATCTCCTAACAGTCATGAACATTGCCAAATTATCAAAAGATGATACTTGTATTCAAGCTTTTCCTATACTACTGAAAGAAGCGCCAAAAATTGTTTGCCTCGAAATTCCTAGAATATCAAAAATTATTTTCTTAACGTCAATTGTAGTGTTCCCTAAAAATCTCACGATTAGACCATTGTTGTCTGGAAAGGATGACGTACCTCCATAAATTTTATTCTTGTTTTTCATTTGCCCATAAGCAGTGAAAATTTCCTTATGAAAGAGTAAATATTATTTCTCAAATTGCTGTTGTATTTCAGAAAGGGAGAATAAAATATGTCGGACTTGTGGTTGATAGGAATTACGTTTGCTTCAGAATAAACTTATTTAGTTAATCCCTTGGTAGGTTGTAAGATATGTCTGCAACAATCCTTCTTTTTGTGAAATAGATTTTTTATATAGTTCTCTCTAAAATAAAGATAAGATTAAATTCAAAGTATTTACTAACATGCAATAACTATTGTCTTCAATTGTACCGATTTCGAAAAAATTATCACAAAAATTATTAAATTTGGATATTGATGAAGGAGTACGAATAGAATCAGTCAAGACTAGGAAGAAGATGTATATAAACAAGAGAACGTCTGGGTGTTTTGTTCTTGAAATAATAAATAAAGATTCAACAGATATGTCAGAAATTAGATTTTGCAGTAATATTATAGATATTCATAATTTAATAGATAATATTTTTGGAAAGGAATATTCTGTTACCATTTATTAAATCTACATCATGGAATTATATGAAAATGCAGGTGACTAGATAATAGGTTCATCTGAATCTAAATTTTAAAAGAAAAACATTGTCTTATTTTTCTAGGTGTCAAAAAATGGACCTAATTATAAACAAAATCAAACCTGCTACCAAGGCACTGGCCGGAATAGTAATTATCCAAGCATAAACGAGGCGTTTTCCGATTCCCTAACGAACAGCTGACAATCTAGTTGTTGCACCAACACCCATTATGGCTCCCGAAATTGCATGAGTGGTACTTACTGGAATACCCAACCATGCCATAGATGCGAGTATGGCCCCTGCGCCAGTTTCTGCACAAAATCCTTGATACGGTTTAAGATCGGTAATTTTAAAGGCCATTGTTTTAACGATACGCCAGCCTCCAAAGAACGTACCTAAGCCAATAGCAGTTGCGGCCATCAAAATCACTTGAATTGGCATAACGAATGATTTAGAATCTAAAAGACATAATTTATTTCATTAGCAGAGTTGTTCAATGCAATAGCAGGTTCTTGGATATATTTAGAAGGTTTATTGATTTTAAATAATATCAACCTGTCAGAAAAACCATCAACATAATCTAGTACTTCGTCAATTGCACTTGTCAATTTCGAAATGTCTTCACGGTCCAGTGGAGTTACAAAAGTCTTATCAATTATTGTAAATAATTTATGAGTTATTTTATCTCCTTGATGTTCAAGTTCTTTAATGATAGAATTTTTTTCTAAAATATTGGCATAATTACTAACCAATTCCATTAAAGTGAAAGTTGCCTTTACCAGAGTCGCTATCCACTTGCCATCAATTGGGAATAATAGTTTCAATTATTAATATTTGCTAATTGATACAATGTTTTAATAATTCAAAATTATGATAATTGGGCAAAATAGAAATGAAAAAACTAAAGATCTTGCAGATTTATTTTGTTCTCAATTTATTACGTGAATCCTTCTTTAAGTTAGAAAATATACTGAAATCCCAAATTTTTTATCTAGATATTTGTACTTCTATAGTTGAAACGTTTCGCTCTCTACCATCTTCAGATTGCATTATTTGTGTTCCTATCCTTACAGGTCCAATTTTATATCCAATATTGTCCATACGTTTAACAATAATTTGAGCTACGTCTACTGCACGAGTTATGCTTTTCCCTCTGGCTTTTACAAGCACCGTTGGCTCATTTGCCAATTGGACCAATGTTGCAGTTACATAGGTCATCAAAGGTTTCTTTCCTATCAAAACTTCATTACTCGCTCTTCTTGTTTCAGCGCTTGAAGTCATATTATTAGAGCGATGCTAAATCCTAAATATATTAGTTGTTTATTTGTCATTCCTTTGAATGTTTTAGCAGTATGTCTTCCAAATTATTTGGGTTTTTGATTATTTCTTGGACTACTGAAGAATCATCTATTTCGTAACAATGCGTGAGATTTTCTTCATCTTTATAAAAAATATAGACTTTGTTTTCAAAAATACAGTAATACATTTTATCAACTATCATATTTTCGGGTTTTATCTTGATACCGTCCTTTTCAGAAATAACAGGGTATTCCAATAATACTATAATAAATGTAATAAAATAAATTCTATACGGAATTTACAAAATGGCTCATAACTAAATGACCTGGATAAATTACTTTGTGTATTCTCAAAGAAATCATAATGCATTGTTTCCTAAAACTGTAAGGTCTGATATCCATTCCATTGATTCGGTTATATCCAATTCAGTTAATTTAATAAATCGTGCCTTGACAGGACCTTGCTTTAGATCATAAATTTCTGAAGGGGAGTTTGTTCCGGTTGAAGAGTAATATTCGGCTGTTGTATATTTTTTGCCATCATTTGAAAATTCTACTGTGAAGAACTTTATTTTATTATCTGGGTTTGCAAAGGTTACTTTAATACCACATACATATTGCTGTTGACCTAAATCTAATGCAGTCCATCTGGGTTTAGATATTGAGTTATTAGAATTTACGTCAGAATTATTAATGTTTCTATCAGTTTGTACTCCTGCTATTTGAATTTCATTGTATTCACAATTGTTTTTTGATTGATCGCTGTTTGGTATGTTTGACACCGCACGTTGTTCATTATCCAAATTTACCATGTTACCGTATTGATCTAATACGTGTTTCTCTGTAGGAGATGTTTGTTCCAAATTAGGTGAATTAGTGTTGGTTGATTGGAAATTTCCATATGAATTATCATTTCCATTCATGATATTATCTGTCTCTGGTGCTATACCGGCTTGCTGTATTTCAGGCTTCTTAACTTCTATCAAGCATGTATATGTCACATATTTCCCGTCAGGATATATGACCCTTAGCTCTAAGGTGTTTGGTCCAGAGACATCAGCAAAACTAAACTGATTTTCTCCAATTCTTTTGAGAGGAGTCATTTCAGTAGTGTCTGCATCATAGTCCACAAAAAATGCATTAATTTCGCGTGGTTTTGTTAAGAAACTAAATGAAATAGATTGATCTGATGGTATCTGAACTACAGGTGGAAAATCATCTGGTAATTGTGGAAAATTGAGTCTTTTTAGTTGTTCATTTTCCACTACCACGAATGGTGACATTTCATAGGATTTACTGTTATATACCATTTTAGCAATTGGCACATGGCTATCTTGTATACTGCTATTGTCCGCCTCTACCGAGTTATGGTCGACAGGTAATTCATTTTTTGTTTTAGACTCTGCGCTAGCAGATAAAAGAATAGTACTTTCAAGAGGGGATATGAATATCATAAGTAAAACTAACAAGAGCAAAAGATACTTTTTATTCGGATATAATGATCTTATCAAAATTGAATCCAAGACTTACTGGTAATCTTTTATATTTACGCAATGTCGAAAAAATTACTGAAATCAACAACAATAAAATAAATTCATTGACTATAAGATAATACCATAATATGTATGAAATCCCAGAATATTACCATCCAAAAAATTATGTCTACTCCAATTTCACATGTTACTTGGAGGCGTTTTGGAATAATTTTTTATTCCAAGAATTATTTAACGTGAAATAGCATTGAATGAGGATATTTCGCAAAACGAAACGAGAAACAAAATAATTTTTCATATCGATTTTGATTATTTTTATGCACAGTGTGAGGAAATACGAAGGTCCGATTTAAGAAATATTCCGAGTGTTGTTTGCGTTTATTCAGGACGAGAAGAGGATTCTGGAGTGGTTAGTACCTGTAATTACGAGGCACGAAAATACGGTGTCAAGGCGGCCATGCCAATAAGGTTGGCAAAGTCAAAACTAAAAGACGTAGAAGCAATATTTCTTCCTACAGATATGCCATATTACCATGACATATCCGCAAATGCCATGAGGATAATTCATAATTATGGAGAATTATTTGAGCAAGTCAGTGTTGATGAATGTTATGTGGATTTTACAAAGATCACCAATTCAGACTTTGATGACGCAAAGATTTTTGCGAGGTCGCTGCAAAAAAATATCAAAGATCAAATTAATTTAACCTGTTCTATTGGTGTTGGTCCCAATAAATTGATATCAAAAATAGCGTCAGGTTTCCAGAAACCGAATGGGATAACAGTTGTTACCGCCAATGATGCAAAGAATTTTATTTCAAATTGCAATTTTGAGGATATTCCTGGACTGGGTCCAAAAACTGTCAAGAGACTTGAATCATTGGGGATTAAATCGATATCAGATATATCAAAGAAAGGTATTTTCGAGCTTAGGGATGCGTTGGGATACAAAACTGCGACCTTTTTAGTTAACGCATCAAATGGAATTGATTATTCACAGGTAAAAGTGCGGGGAACATCAAAACAGATTGGCAAAATAGTTACCTTGAAAAAAAATGTAGATGATCTTGAACAAATCAACTTGACAGCTGAAAATCTTTGCAAATCTGTTTTTGAAAATTTAAGGGAAAAGAGACAGGCCTTCAGAGTGCTTAGTATAATATTAATTTTAGAGAACCTTCAGCATATTTCATTTTCGAGGAGTCTGAAGCTTTACTCAGCATCTTTTGATGAATTGCAGAAGAACTCATTATCTATTATAAAAGAGATGATTAACAATAATTCTATAACTCTCAACAACATTAGGAGAATGGGTGTAGTAGTATCTGATTTTAAAGATATATCCGGACAGGACTCATTATTGAATTATTTTGAAAATTAAATTTTGTTTATGGTAGAGCGTTAATCTTTCTCAAGACCAATATTATTAGAATAAATTTGCATAGTGTACAAGAAATGTTTCAATCCTTGTTCTGATGGATTTGTTTTTTCGACCTTACGCCTAATAGTATACACAAAGCTGTTACCCGTTTCAATCCTTGTTCTGATGGATTTGTTTATAATATCATTGTTATTTTATTTAATCATCTCAAATGTATAACGGAAGTTCAAATAGAATCAATGAAACATAAAGGATTTGCATTTATCTTATGTTCTTTATTACATTTTCCGCACAAATTATTAATGTCTTTTTAATTGAAAACTAATTCTGATTCTGGTAGTGTTGTTTTAATCGAACTATTATATGATTGAAATTTTGCTATTAGATATTTGATTAGACGAATTTATAAGGATAAAACCTTGAGTGATTCTTTGACTAAATCTTCCACAACTTTGTTTGACATTGATTTTGTTATTTGTGCGTTAACGAAATTTGATTTACCACCTCCTTTTCCTATATCCCGTCTCTTTCCTATGTTCTCAAATATACTTACACAATCTAAATTGATATCACTACTCCTTGCAAACACGAGACTTGCCATATCATTATCATCAGTGTTAACTAGAATTACAATTGTTCTTGCTTCACGTATTTTTTTTCCCACAAAAGTTTGAATCATTCTCCAATCAATATTGTCCAAGATTTTGGATATTATGTTTATTCTGTATTTCTCAAAGTACTGGCTGTGTATACTGGTTAATATTTTGTTTGTTAATATTTTCAATTTGTCGTGATACTGTTCTCTTTCTTTATTGAGCTTTTTAATAGTCTCTTCTACAGTGTTATAGTTTGCTCCAATTTCATTACAAATCACATTAATCTTTTCTGTTATTTTAACTGCTTCGTCCATCGCATTCTTGCCAACCACAAATTTAATTTCATAATCGGATCCATTCATTGACATACTAGTTACCAAAAAAAATATACATTCAGACAAGTTACTAACATGCTTTATCGAGCATGCAGCGACATCATGGTTTTCTATTTCAACTACAGTAATATTATCCGCAGATGCCAATCTTTCTTCATTTGCTCTCAATTCAGGAATTTTCTTCTTCGCTTCAGCTAGTGACGGAAATGAATGATGTAGTATATTTCGTCCTTCTATTATGAGTCGATTAACTTCCTCCTCTGCCAAAACGATCTTATCAAAATCCAGATCAAGTTCTGAGGATTCAATAAATGCAACATTGTACGACTCTCTATGTTCTACCTTTCTCACATTCAAAGTCTTTTTTAATATTTTCTGCAATGATCCTATGAAGGCATGTTCAGCAGTGTGGGCAGCGTTAGTATTCATACTCATCACTCATCACAGAAGCATTTCTTTATTTTTGTTTTTTGTCAGGTATACGAATAAAATAAATTTAGCAAAATCAATTCAACTTATTTAAAACAGATTTATTGTGAATTTCCATTTATCAGTAATCTATGTCAAACTATTTTGTTCCTATTGATGTACAAAAGCATTAAGGCGTTAATTATTGATGAGGCTACAGGACTTCCACCTTTTCTGCCAATGTTTGTTATAAATTCCGCATTTGTCTTTGACAATTCCAACTTTGATTCTGCGGCTGAAACAAACCCTACTGGTATTCCAATAACAAGTGAAGGTCTTACTGCACCTTCCCTTATCATATTAATTACCTCATATAGAGCGGTTGGAGCATTTCCTATGGCAACAATTCCACCATCAATTTCTTGAGAGGAAAATCTCATTGCCAGTGCCGATCTAGTCTTATTCTCACTTTTGGACACCTTGATTAGCTCATGGTTTGATATATTACTAATCACTCTGCTCCCGATTTTTGCAACAGATTTCTTATTTATTCCTGACAGGACCATATCAACGTCAACAACAATGCATCGTCTTTTTTTAAATGCCTCAAAAGCCATATCTATTGCGTTAGTTGAAAAGATAATTCTATTTTTATCAGGTATTGCAAAATCAAAATCAGCGGTGGCATGAATCACCCGTCTGACTGTATTCCATTCTAATGTACTATAACCATGAGCTCCTATCTCTGATTCAATTATTTTCATACTTCTCTCTTCTATGCCCAGAGAGGCCTCAGACATATCTCTAGACCTTGCCCTCATCGATCTCTTTATCAAGTCATCATTTTCAGCCAACTTTTCTCTCGGCCTCTTTCGCTCTTTCAAGTACCAATTTAACTAGTTTTGGGTCTACTCCAAAATGCTCTGTAATATATATCCGGATATTTTTAACATTATATTTTTCTAAGGCAGAATTGATATCCTTTACAACATCATTTTTTATGTGGGCACCTTTGTGTAGAAAATAGGGAACTATTATCATTGTGTTAGCATCGCTGGTGAGTATTTTTTCTATTCCATTATCTATTCGTGGTTCATCCAATTCCAAAAAACAAAAAGTGACACTCTTAAAAAATGGTTTAAGTTTATTGACAGTATGCACAAACGCAATCCTGGCACTCTTGTCACTGCTACCATGACCTATTATAAGGATGTCACACTTATCGTCATCTAGTATTATGCTATTTTTTTCTTTAGTAAAACTAATTCTATCGATAATAAGCGAGGTAAGTGATTCATGATAGCTCAATGGTTTGGCAATTGCTACTTTTATCTTTTTGTCGTAGCATATTTTGGCAGTCTTTTTTACAGAATCTTTGAGCTTCATCCCAGGATATAAGAAATAGGGCATGACAGTAATAGAATCCACCTTGTTGGAAATACATGTGTTAATTCCCTCTTCAATGTAGGGAGGAATAACTTCGAGGAAGCAATGACCCACATAGGCGTAATCACTTTCTTTTTTAATCATCATACATAGTTGCGAAAGTTCTTCTTTGGCCTCAGGCTCTCTGCTGCCCCTATCAACTAGTAACAAACCCCTATTCATATCAATTACTTACCTGCCTTACTGTAATTAATGCGACAAATGGCGATTGTCAGATTGGGAGGGAATTTTTGCTTCGTGACTATCAGCTCGCCACCTGAGCTGAGTAATGATGAAGCTTCGGAAACACTTGATGTTCCTTCGTATTTTTTTACAATGTCGGAAGGATTTGGAACCATTACTTTATCAAGCTTATCTTTATCAAAAAACTCCAGAGGAATTCCATGTTTATCAGAATATGATCCTAGTGAATTGGGAGGCCCATTCCTATTGATGGTTGAGAGATTTCTGATGCTAAGAAACGACAATCTGTTTTCTTCCAGCACCTTCGTGATTCCATTCTCTATATCCTTCTCAGTAGTATTCCAGTGAAAACCCAGCCCCACAACAAGGCTTTTTGGCCTATAAATAACAGATTTTCTAACAAGTATTGGATCATTTATGATTCTATCAGAAATTATTAGCCCGGCCTTGAAATCTTCTGATTTTAATTCTTCAATAGTTTTTACTAATGTCACATTTTTTGGTAATTCTCTATCCCACCATTTTGTTTCACCAGAATCTTGATAAATTCCTATTTTTTCTTCATTTACCATATGAGCACTAACCCTAGTAACGTTTTCAAAATTTTCTATGCGCCAGTCAAAACTGTTCCCTAAGAGATCTACTGCTATTGTTTCATTAACATCTGCAGCTGTTGTGATCACAGCCGTTGAACTTAAGATAGCGGCAATCGATTTGGATAAAGCGTTAGCACCTCCCAAGTGACCAGAGAGTGCACTTATGACAAAGTTTGCCTTATCATCTATGACGATAACTGCTGGATCTGTTTTCTTGTCTACCAAAAGATTTGATATCAAACGAATTACAGCTCCTAATGAAAAAATGCAAATAATACTATCATACTCTTTGAAAATTCCTTCAACCATATTTTTTGTGTTTTTTTCAAACCAGATAATTCCAACAGAAGAATCTTTATGTTTTGACTGTGCAAAAATTGATGCTAATGGAATTTTCTCTTTTATCCTTTTTGATATATTGATTCCATTTTTAGTAATACAAATAATTGCAATTTTGCTACTCATGCAATACTTTATAAAATTTATTCAAATAATATACTTTATGCTGTTTGTGCAGCTTTTCAAAATATAAATATTCAAACAACAGTATTGCTGTTGAGTTCAATTGACATTAACTTTTTTTTGTAAAAGGAACCGACATACTGAATGTCCTGGTGAATGGCCAGTAGGTGATTCATGTGGCTCGGATCATGATTGCTCTTTTGATGTAAAGATGTCAAAATGTGAATGCTCATGCCATGTATAAATAAAAAGCATGTTGATTATGTTATAATTAGTCCGCTTTATAATTATCAGATTACTTTTCGCAAAAAATGATCTTATCGGGGTCAGAAAATTTTGGTTTTTCGATCACTTTTATTTCAAACAGCCACCACATCATCATACCCCGTTAATAATTTACTATTTATTGATTTCATTAATTCTTTAGCTTTTCGCCTTGTAGAATCATTAATCTTGACTAGTACTAGACCTTTCAGGGGTTGACCATAACATACCATGGAATTGTTTGGTGCAAAGTAACATGCAGGAAGTGTTAACAGATCCTCTTCACCAATAACCTGTAGAATAAAATTCTTACTGCTCGAAAGAGCAAATTTTATACTAATAATTGCTTCTTGCGTAATACATCCAGGGGGATTAATACAAGAAATTTTTGTTGTGTTTCTACCTTCTAAAAGAAACATTTTGTCAATCAAACTAGCACTTTTCTTTTGCCTTCTCTCAATTCCGTCAACTATCGCAAGATCAGGAAAAATTTCAAAGGAAATAAGCTTGTCAGTAGAATGATCACCTACTGCAATTATCTTATGGCTATTGTTCATAATTTCTTTTCTTATTTTTTCTTCTGTTATGTCACTATCTAAAATTAGTTTACCTAATGGCTTCTTTAGTTCTCTAAGAATATCAGCTGGTATTGACACTTTGAGGTTCTTTTGATTGTTCAGTTTCAGATTTTTCTTGTTCCTGGAGTTCGGCAGCAATTATACTAATTCTTCCAGCAACGGTACGCGCAATTTTGTCAAATATGATTGCCTGAGTATTATTTGGTTCTGAAATCGTTATGGGGTTACCGCTGTCACTTCCTGTCATAATCTGTTGATGGAGAGGAATTTCACCAATGAAAGGAATATTGAACTGTTCACTGACTTTCTGACCGCCTCCAGTACCGAAAATACTAATCTTATTATTGCAATGTTGACATTCTAAATAACTCATATTTTCTATTACTCCTATAATGGGTACATTTAATTTGTTGAACATACCTACCGCCTTGACTGCCACATTCATTGCTACATCTTGAGGAGTAGTAACTATAACTATTCCAGTTATAGGTATTGTTTGGGCTAATGTCAAGGGTGCATCTCCAGTACCAGGTGGAAGATCAATTATTAAATAATCAAGCTCTCCCCAGTTCACATCGGTTAGAAATTGCTTTACAATTCCAGAGACGATTGGACCTCTATAGATTCCTGCCTGCTGTGATTGTTCATAAAAGAAACCCATTGAAATAACCTTTACTCCTTGAGATAAGACAGGTTCTATTTTATTATTAGTTACTTCAGGGGCATTCTTAAGTCCTAACATCAAAGGAATGCTTGGACCATAAATATCAGCATCCAATAAGCCAACCTTTGCACCGGTCTTTGATAACGCCAAAGCCAGGTTGACAGAAACGGTTGTCTTGCCAACGCCTCCTTTACCACTCGCAATAGCGAGTATATTTTTTACACCAGGAAGCAATTCATCCATTGATATTGAACGTCCTTCCATGACTCTTGCAGTTACTTTAAGATCAAGATCCTTAATCCCCAATTCCATCATAGAATTGCGAACGGATTCTTCAATTTCGGTATTAAAAGGACAAGCTGGTGTAGTAAGTTCTAATGTAAATCCAACTTTTCCTTCGTTAATTGTAAGATCTTTTATCATCCCCATTGAAACGATGTCTTTATGCAATTCGGGATCTTCTATTGCTTGTAACTTGGACATAATTTGCTCTACGGAGATCATATTATCATACTCTTGTCAAGAATATTTAAATCATACAATGTTGTCGGCCTTGATACTAAAAATCAAAAGCAATGAAAAGGTTCATAAATTGATAATTTAAACCAATTCACAATAAATAATGTTTGCAATAGTACACATGGATGATGTTGTAAGGATACCTCCCAATATGATGAAGAAATCTCTCAATGAGACTACAATGGAAATCCTCAAAGAGAAATATGAGAGTATGATAAATCCTGAATTGGGGTATGTTGTCATGATTATTGATGCAAAAACAAATAAGGTAGGAAAATTGGTTTCCGGTGACGGTGCCACATTCCACAAGGTGTCTTTTAAGGCGTTAACATTTTATCCAAAGTTACAGGAAATTGTGGAAGGGGAAATTGTTGAAATTACTGATTTTGGGGCTTTTGTTAGAATAGGTCCTACTGATGCACTGTTACACCTTTCTCAAATTACAGATGACTATCTGAAGAGTGATGTCAAGCAAGGGGTAATAGTGGCAAATCAATCTGCAAAGTCCCTCAAAATTGGTTCAAAGCTCAGAGCTAGAGTTACTGCGATTAGCTTGGGAAAAGGTTCGGCCATGGGCAAGATCGGAATTACATGCAGACAACCTTTTTTGGGAGCTCTTGATTGGATTCAGGAAGAAATTAAGAAGGCTAGGGCCCCAGTCACAAGCAGTCAAAAAGAAAAGAAAGGAACGGTAACTGCTTAAATGGCTAAAGAATCTGCATGTAAAAAATGTAGAGCCATTACTATTGGAAAGGTCTGTCCTATCTGCAAATCTACTGAACTTTCATCTGATTGGTCGGGTACAATAGTAATATTTGATTCAAAGAATTCACTGGTTGCATCGACCCTTCAAATAACAACACCGCATAAGTATGCACTAAAAGTAACTTGACTTTTAAAAAAAAATCAAAAGATCTAAATCAATATTTTAGTTTACGAGATTCTCTCGTTAGATTTCTCCGAGAAGACATAGGAAAAGGCGATTTAACAAGCGAGTACGTGATTGACGAGAGCTTGAAATCTTCATCGTTCATAGTGTGTAAATCCGAAGTAGTAGTCGTTGCAGGATTAGAAGAAGCTCAAACTATATTTGAAATTTGTAATTGTGATTCAAATCCATTAGTCAAAGACGGTGATATTGTAAGAAAAGGTCGCAAGGTTATGAAAATCGAGGGAAATACCAGATCAATTCTAAAAGCAGAAAGGACGGCATTAAATTTGATCATGCGCATGAGTGGTATTGCTACAGATACTAAGAAATTTGTGGATATAGCAAGAAGTATATCAAATGATATAAAGATCACCGGTACTAGAAAAACTGCACCAGGCTTAAGGTTCTTTGATAAGAAATCAATAGTTTTAGGGGGTGGATTTGCCCACAGAAATTCTCTGCATGAAATGATACTAATAAAGGATAATCATCTTGCAGTAACCAAATCGATTAGACGTTCAATTTCAATGGCTAAACAAAAATCTAGTAAGAATATGATAATAGAATGTGAGGTTAGTGATACCAAGTCGTCATTAGAAGCTATTGAAAATGGTGCAGACATAATAATGCTTGATAATTTTTCGCCTCAAGAAGCCCTGAAAACAATTTTGTATTTGAAGAAAGCTGGTTTACGAAAAAAAATTTTAATAGAAATTTCAGGACGGGTGAATCTTTCAAATATCAAAGAATATGCATCTACATTACCAGATATGATATCAGTAGGCTCATTAACCCATTCTAGTAAATCAGTTGATTTTTCACTAGAAATTAATTAAGTATCCTTCAATTCCGTTATCAGTAACTGTTTTACTTGATCAGGATATCTTCAACATACGTTCTATAGCAGTCCTTGCACTATCTGCAAGATGTTTTGGAACCTTTACTTCATATTGTTTGTGTACTAGAGAGTCGACTACTTTTTCTAATGTTATCTTTTTCATGTATTTGCAGACTGCGTTTTCGTTAACTGGTATGAACATTTTATCTGGATTTTCTTTCTTCATTCTATACAGGATGCCTGTTTCTGTTGCTACAACAAATTGACTACTATCTGAATTTTTAGCATGTTGCATCATTCCTTCGGTGGACAATATGTGAGCTTTCTTAGTTATGTCACCACATGCCATACCATACAACATTGAGGAGGTGCAACCACATTCAGGATGGACCATAAATTCTGCATGATTGTATTTTCGAAAGATGTTATTAATGTCGTCTGTGGTGATTCCTGCATGAACATGGCATTCCCCTGGCCACACATACAAATTCTTCCTTCCAGTGACCTGTCCAACATATGAACCCAGGAACATATCAGGCAAGAATAAGATTTCAGTATCCTTTGGTATACTGTTTACGACCTTAACTGCATTAGATGAGGTACAGCAATAATCAGAAAGTGCTTTTACCTCTGCACTAGTGTTAACATAACTAACTACAACTGCATGAGGATGTTCTTTTTTCCATTTTTGTAATTCATATGAATTAATAGTCGAAGCAAGCGAGCATCCGGCATCTAGATCTGGAATTAGTACGGTCTTTTCAGGACACAGTATGGACGCAGTTTCTGCCATGAAATGTACACCACAAAAAACAATAATGTCGGCATCTGTCTTGGCAGCTTCTCGTGATAATGCTAGCGAATCTCCAATAAAATCAGCAATGTCCTGGACTTCAGGAATTTGGTAATTGTGCGCCAAAATTATAGCGTGAAGTTCTTTCTTCAATGAGTTTATTTGATCAAGATACATGGGTTGAACTAATGTCATCGGATGTGCTTGTTTACACGATTGTAGATTTAAAGTAGTATAATTTAGGATAACATTGCCATATTGACAAATGATAAAGGCAATACTTGCCACTTTGATTTGGTTCTAGGAAATAGAAAATTCTCTTTAGTAATAGATATATTATATTATTGTCAAGAGTATACCAAATGCCAACTCATGGATCGCTAACAAAGGCGGGAAAAGTAAGAGGTCAAACTCCAAAAATCGAAGGAAAAAAGAGAGTAAGTCCTATATCAAAATTAAGAAATAAAATAAATTTTGTAAAGAGATTTGAAAAAAGACGTCAACCTGGACAAAGAAAGCCAGAACGTATGAACAGAAGACGATGATTTGAATTTTTAAATTTTTCTTATTCTCTTCCGTTTGTAAGTCAATATATGATGCACGAATCATGTAAATCCAGATTATCAGAAAGAAGGATGTAAATTAGTACAATATGGAAAAAAAAGTTGCGGTAATCGGTTATGGGAGCATTGGCAAAGAGATTATAGCGGCAACAGAAAAAGGTGAAATCCCAAACGCCAAAATAGTAGCATTATTTGATAAGGAAGCTCGAGTCATTCATTCACTAGATAATGATGATATCGAATTTCATTTGTTTACAAATTTTGATGAATTCTATAATTCTCCAATTTATTCAGATTTAGATGTCATAATTGAGTGCGCTTCAAAAGATGCTGTTAGAGATTATGGTAAAAAAATCATCGAGTCAAGAAAGGATGTCATAATTTTAAGTGTAGGAGCTTTTTCTGACAAACAATACTTGACAGAATTGCAGAACTTGTCCAATTTAAACAAAACAAGAATATTAATACCCACAGGTGCCATAGCAGGATTGGATTCGATAAGAAGCGTAAAAAAATATCTGGATAGTTTAACTATTACAACAACAAAGCATCCCAAATCACTTGTAGGAGCTCCATATTTCAAAAGTTCAAAAATAAAGTTGGATGAGATTTCAGAAAAAACAGTCCTCTACGAAGGTAATGCTATTACTGCCATAGAATATTTTCCTGCGAATGTGAATGTAGCAGTTTCAATAGCGTTGGCAGGAATTGGCTTGGAAAAAACTCAAGTAAGGATAATAGCAGATCCAATGATATCGGTAAACAAACATGAGATATTAGGAAAAGGGAGTTTTGGAGAAATACTTATTATTGTTCAAAATATTCCAAGTCCTGCAAATCCTAGAACAAGTTATTTAGCATCACTGTCGGCTATTGAATGCCTGAGATCCTTATGTAATGAAAATTTCAGAATTGGAACTTGATTTGTATCATAAATTTTGACAGTTTATATGTGGAATAAATATTTGACAAGATTAACTATGAGTTACAACGGATTTAAGACAAACGATATGTTTGGTCCAAAACCAGTAGAAGTTGGAAAGGAATATGATGTACAGATCACAGAGTTAAGCAGAAAAGGAGACGGAATTGCAAGGATACAACGATTTGTAATATTTGTAAAGAATGGAAAGGTAGGCCAAAATACGAAAATAAAGGTACTTCAAGTCGGCAATAGATTTGCGACAGCAGAGATTGTTAGTGATGCTGGGAGTACTCAAACTGAGAATGCATCTGCTAGTTCTGATGCTAGTTCTGATGCAAGTGCAAGCGCAGAATAATCGACATCGCAATTACTTTTGAAAACTCTAATTATTTTATGTGATTTACAAAATATTTAATTTTTGAAATTTACGTTAACTAAATTGAATCTTTATCTATACCAATTTCTAATTTAGAAAATTGGCTTGAATAATAACATTATAGCTATTGTAGCAATTTCTTTTATCGTTGTGGGATCAATATGGGGAATTGGGAATTTAATTTCTCAAAATAATACCCATCTCTCAAAAACCAATGGAGTACTATTGTTAATGAAAGATAATAAATTTAATGTTACTAATCCTGATATTATTGTTAAAATCAATCAACCATTAAAAATCAATATTGCAAACCAAGATTTTAGAAAACATGATTTTATAATTGATGATCTAAATATTAATACTGGGTATATATCCAGTGGACAAGAATTTACCACAGTAGTTGCTTCTAATAAAATGGGAGTTCATACATACTATTGCTCAATTCACCCAGACATCATGACAGGAAAAATTATAGTCAAAAACTAAAGACACATTAAATTAAGAAGATCAACTTTAAAAGTTCATTTACATAACTAATATCAGCTCTTGAACGAATCAGTTAATTTTTTATGATACATACTTTTGCAACCATCTTTATGTAACATGTCATGTGGAATTACATGTAGATATTTCATTTTTCTTTTATCGTATATAGTACTCAGGAATTTGTAGCATATAGAACAGACAAATTCTTGCTCCATTTACCTATCTCTTCATACTTGGGAATTAATCTTTTTAATTGAATTGAAATGAAAGACGTTGAGTGAGCCCTTTATACAATTACCTCTCTCAATTCAAACTTAAAAAATCGAACCAACACTTAAAATTAGGCAAAATCCCAGTCTAAAAAATGGCTGCACGAAAGAATACATCAAGGAAAAAAAGACTGATAAGGAGAGTTAAACAAAATAGACCTGTGCCAGCCTGGGTAATAATCAGAACCCATCGTCATGTTAGAACAAATCCTAAACGGAGAGCATGGAGAAGATCTGATGTGAATGTTGGATAGATAGGAATGAAATAAAATGTCTGAAGAAAATACAACGAGAATATACACAGTAAATTTAGCAAAGGCCTGGGATACCCCAAAATATAGAAGAACTGATAGAGTGATAAACATCATAAAGGAATTTACCCAACATCATATGCAAACCGATAAAGTCAAGATAGATCAAGACCTGAACAGGCATATCTGGTCCCGAGGAAAAACCAATCCCCCAAGAAAGATTAGATTGAGAATGATAAAGGAAGAGGACGATACAGTTGTTGTCAGTTCATTTATTGAAGAGAAAAAATTAGAGTCAATAGCTGAAGAAGAGATTGAAGCTGAAGAAGAGAAGAAAAAGGGCTAATAGAAACTATCTAAAAAATATTTAAAATAACATATCAAATTTTAAAATCAATTTCTAGATAATTTAGTTTGAGATTTATTGAAAAATCAAACTTGTTATCAATCTATTAATGGTAAAGGTAAATCTATGTTAGGATGTGATTCGGGTATATCCCAATCTAAAACATTTTCATCGGGTATAAGGTTTAGAGGATCGTAAAAATCAAATTTTGTCTTTCCTTTTATTGATGCTATGAGTTGCATATTATTTCTAGAAGAATCAGTAACTACAAAGGAAACATCATTAGTTTCCCCTTCCATTGAATTTTGGAAATTATTCAAGATTTCATTTAGTCTACCAATTGGCTCATTTCTTGCGCCGTTTACGTAAAGAATAGATCCTTTAATGGATGATGTACCCAATGATGAATATAGCTGTGCGACTAGTTCTTTTATGCCAACATCAATGCTGTTCTCTTTCAAATTTCCAGAAACTAGGTTTATTCCCAAATTAAATGTTATCTCAGGAATTAATTTGATCATATTGAGTATAATCTCATTTGTTATTTTTGAACAATCTTCAACGGTAAGATGAGGATTTATTTCTACATAAGCATCATTATCAATTATAAAGTTAATATCAGAATTTGATGATATTCTCTTGAGTGATATACTAGATTGAAATAATCTATCCTTCTCATGACCAAATGGCATAGTCACAAGTGAAATAACTTTCTTGTTCAGTAAGCACTTTGCAATATGAGAAACTATAGGTGCAACGGCGATGCCAGCCTTTTCGGCCAAACTTGTTACTACAATGACAGTTTGGTATTTTGATAATTTTGAATAAAGTTCTTCTTTATGAGATTCTAGAAATGACCGGATTTTGTAAGTTGAAGGATTTATCCAAGATTTGCAGTCAATGTAAAGTGAGTTGTTGTTAACTTCAAGTTCTTCTTTATGGTTACTGATTAATAAAAAATCATGATCAAAATCATTCTTTAATTTTGAAACAATATTTTTACCAATTTTACCGATTCCGATTAATAACACAGGTTTTCTTAATTCAAGACTATCCCCTAACATCAAATCAACTCCTAACTCCTAATCAGGACATTAATTATTAGAATAAAAGTTTAGTTGATTAAATCAAGCATATTAATTGGTACAAAAATGTTGATACAATTATAGGAATTAGAAAATTAATTCTCCTAATAAGGAATAATTTGAAATTTCTACCACTTTTACTGATAGATAATCTCCTAATGACCGTTTTGAATCTAATTTTTTTAATCCTTTTGAATCTATTATAACTGGTCGATATGCATAATTTCTCCCTTGTATTTTGTCATCATCTAAGAGTTCATCAATCAAAATCTTGCCTTTCCACCCGCACCAATTACGATTTCTTCTAAGTGTTGTTTTCTTGATTGCTTCATGAAGCCTAACACTCCTATCTTTTATGATATTCATATCGAGTTTTGGATATTTCGAGGCAACCGTACCAGGACGGGCGCTGTATCGTGAAGAATTAACAACGTCAGGCTGAGTTTCTTCAATTAGACTTAGTGTCTGTTCAAAATCACTTTCCGTTTCTGATGGGAACCCAGTAATAATATCTGTAGCAATAGTCATTTCAGGTATCTTTTTTCTAAATTCTTTTACTACATCAAGAAAAATTTTAGTAGTATGCCCTCTTTTCATTTTACGAAGAATTCTTTCACTACCACTTTGAACTGGTATATGAAGAAATTTGAATATCTTTTCATTATTACGGTAAATTGAAATCAATCTATCTAGAAACTTTGGAATGTACATGGGATTCATCATGCCAACACGGATTTTAAATTCTCCCTCAACTTTAGAACATTTTTCTAACAATTCAACCAAATCGGTTTTCAAATCCAATCCATAACAGCCATTGTCAGTAGAAGTCAACCAAAATTCCTTACAATCTGCTACAACATCAGCTTCCATTTGTCTAACTACTTCGCCAATTCTATAGCTCTTTAGGGTTCCCTTTGCCAATTTTGTTTGACAAAAACTGCATTCACTAAGGCATCCACTTGAGATTTCAATAATGCTAACTACTGGATTAAGTCTTATTCTCGGAAGATTTACTTTTGTTGCCATAGTATTTTCTAATGCTACAACTTTTTTACCGCTTAAAGACGCATCAACCACATCCAATGTTTTATCTAAGGACTGTGGCCCTAAAAGAGACGAATCAGGAGAGAACGATTCAACCAGTTTTTTGCTTGTCTTTGGAAGACATCCGGCTACAACGAGAGGTTTTTCTTTCGAATATTTTTTTATTCTTGAGATCATCTTGTGTTCAGTGGCATCCTTTACCGCACAAGTGACTAGTATGTTAATATCAGAATTTCTTCTACTGGAAGTCAGGTCATATCCATTACTATAAAGTATTCCTTTGATTATTTCTGCATCTGCAATATTAGCTGAACATCCAAATGCTTCCACCCAAACCTTTTTTTTATCATGGATTTTGAAATTTTGAAAATCAAGATTAGTGTTATTGCTTGAAAAATTTAAAAGCTGATCGATCTTCTCCAATGCAATCAAGTATAAAGGAAATTATTGGTACTATATCAATCAATTTATGTCCGAATAATCAATGACCCGTTATATTGCAGCCTTCATAGTCATGTTTGACTTGTTCTTCATTTGGTTATGAAGGACGCCTGAATTGATTATTTTTTCAGTGACATCGAGAAGTCTCCGAATATCCTCCAGAGTGTGTACATTTGAGATGGCGCCCATTTTATGAGGTAGGAAAAAAATTCCATATTTTGCCATCAGTGAAAAATGATATCTAGCAAGCTTTCCACCATCAGATAAAGCTACATCATTTGCATTGGTTATTTCATTTACTTTATCCGAAAGAAAATGTGTCAGAAATAGCGAACCAACACCGGTTACATGTGATTTTATCCCATAATCTGAAAATAATTTTTTTAAACCAGTCCTAGTTATAGCTCCTAATTTATTGATTTTATTATAAACTGTTTGACGATTTTTACTAATGTAATCTAAGGTAGCGTATCCGGCATTCATGGTAAGAGGATTTGAAGAAAATGTTCCTCCGCCAATATGACATAGCTCTTGCTTATTCCTGTTCACTACAGGATTAGCTATGTTCATTATTTCCTTTTTCCCGCATACTACTCCTATAGGGAGTCCTCCTCCAACAATCTTGCCAAGGGTAATTAGATCTGGATCCAATCCATATTGCGAGGAAACACTACCAAATTTCAATCTAAATCCGGTAACAATTTCGTCTAAGATAAACAAAATGTCATTTCGCTTACAATATTCTTCCAAACCTTTCAAGTAATTAACATCTGCAGGGATACAACCTGCACCACCCAATAATGGTTCAATTATTATACACGCCAAATCATCCTTTACGCTATCCAGTAATTTGATAGATCGGTCTAAATCATTAAATGGAATTGACTCAACAAAATCTCCCTCTCTACCGGTCATACCAACTCCTTCATCATTTTCAAATGGATAATTGACAGATTGCATCAAATCTGTATTAAATCCATGCCATCCACCAATTGTTTTGCATATTATCCGTTTTTTAGTAACGCCCCTAGCAAGTCTAATTGCATACATTGTCGCTTCAGATCCAGTAGAACAGAATCTCAAAAGTTCGCTAATAGGGATCGATTTTTGTATGACTTCTGCCAGTTTAATGCTAATATCATTAGCAGTACCATATAGCGTACCCCAGAATATTTGTTTATCAAGCTTCTTAACGACTACATTTGGAGAGTGACCGAGGATTAAGGCCCAATGGCCCATCCAGTAATCAACGTATCTATTGCCATCAACGTCAAAAAGATGTTTATCTTTTGCTTTATTAACAAAGAAAGGATATGGTTTGAAGAATCGGATATTATGACTTATTCCTCCTGGAAAGATCTTTACAGATTTATCATAACATTTTTTTGAATTGTGAGTTTTTTTTTTATACAGATCCGTTAAGATGTTGGATATCACTACATCAATCCTTCACAAGACCTATTTATTACGATTATGAAATACCAAAAAGAAATAAAAAAAGTGCCATACAAAAGAACAATTTGACGAACTGGACAAGACAAAAACAGTGAATTCTATCGTATTGAATGATTTTGATATACACCACCTAATAAGTTGTAAAATCAGGTGCGTTGGGCTATTAGTAACGGCAGGCTGAACATCTCGCAAAAAGCTCGATGCGTACACCTCCATTCTATCAACGCTATCTTCTATAGCTGCCCTCCTCTTTTACAGAAGGCTGTCTTTTCTCGGGAAAGGTTTCCTCCTTAGATGCTTTCAGGAGTTATCCTAAACAGCTTAGCGGCTCAGCCTGCCCTGTCGGACAACTGATAAACCAGAGGCTGCGCTGCCCTGTTCCTCTCGTACTATGGGCAACTTCCCCTCAAACAACTACACCCCTGTCAGGCAGAGACCGACCTGTCTCACGACGGTCTAAACCCAGCTCACGTTCCCCTTTAATGGGCGAGCAGCCCCACCCTTGGCTCCTGCTGCAGAACCAGGATGGGAAGAGCCGACATCGAGGTACCAAACCGC
>WNFX01001481.1_pt1 | contig 24152 bp, 24 predicted proteins | sample 5400111 | NCBI WGS metagenome assembly WNFX01 (sample SAMN13153363, study PRJNA577476) | soil metagenome | isolation source: 40 cm soil or saprolite under grassland replicate 1 | place: USA:California | collected 2016-06-15
CGAATCCTGCCTGTTATATTCGGCGCCCGGCCATCCTGAGCAGCCAGCTAGAATCGCGCGCAGCGTTCCATTACTAAAGGAGCGACATCCTGATTGGGAATGGCGCATTCCTAAGGCTGCTAGTGAAGCAGCACTGTTGCGGGCGCATTCGCGCGATCACGTGGAAAGGATCAGAAACGCAACGCATGACTTCGAGGCGGACACGCCTGTTTACCCGAAGATTTACGAACACGCTTTGCGTTCTGCAGGCGCGGCGATCGAAGCCGCACGCGCAGCGCTGAGTGGCGAGCGCGGGTTCAGTCTCATGCGGCCGCCGGGACATCACGCGACCCGGGATCGCGCGATGGGATTTTGTTACTTCAACAACATCGCCATCGCCGCCCTCGATGTGCTAGACGACTCCGCTAAGCGCGTTGCGATTTGGGATTTCGATGCGCATCACGGCAATGGCACGGAAGCAATTGTCGCGAACAATTCGCAGGTCGCCTTTGCATCCATCCATCAATTCCCCGGTTACCCAGGAACGGGCACAAAATCTTTTGCAAATGTGACGAATTATCCACTCGGCCCCGGGACGCCGCGAAATCATCATGTCGACGTGGCGAAGCGGACGCTGGAAAAATTGGTGGCGTTTAAACCCGATCTGCTCCTTGTCTCGGCAGGCTTCGACGCCTACGCGCGTGATCCACTCGTGCAGATGACTCTTGAGGCCGAGGATTTTTCCACCTTCGGCGAATGGCTACATCAACTCGACATTCCTGTAGCTACGATCTTGGAGGGTGGCTACAGCAACGAACTGCCAGAACTGATCGATGCGTTCTTGACCGCTTGGGCATCAAAATAGCAGCTAACCGAACGTGCGCCTCAGTGCGTTGAATTCCGAGTTGCCTCGATCGTTGCTCTCAGATGGGTCGCTGCATTTTCGATTTCGGAATACCTGCACTCGCCTGCTCGAGCTTGCACAGCAAGCACCCCACAGCGATGAACGTTTTTGAAGTCGCCATAGGGAAATTTGTATCTCCGTTTGGTGTTCTCGGGGTAGCGATTGTCAATTCCGAGATGCCATTTTGCATACTCGGTGAATCCGTGCACGCGGATAAACTCATTCTCTTCGTCTGTTCGAGGCCGATGCTCGCTCCACGCGCCTTTGCCATCTGCGATGAAGTACCCTTGTTTAACGAGTTGCACGGCAAAAGCAAAGGCGTTTTCGTTTAGCTTAAGGTGCGTGCGCGGTTGAGCAAGCATTGTGCCCATCGCGTAGAGCAGAATCGCAACTGCAATAGAACAAGCGCACACACGTTTTAGGATGATCGCTCTCATGGCATCGGACGGAAAGGTTTGCCTCCAACCCAGAAGTGGCAAACAGTATTCGCTCCAGCGGGCCGTAGCACAGCTTGGTAGTGCGCTTGAATGGGGTTCAAGAGGTCGCGGGTTCAAATCCCGCCGGCCCGAGTTGACTCATGTTTTACGTTTACGTTTTGCAAAGTGCCAAGACAGGTCGCTGATATGTGTTCATGTGAGAACCTCGATGAACGTATTCGTCGTCACAACTTCGGCCACTCGAAAGCCACACGCCACGGCATCCCATGGACTTTGGTATACAGTGAAAGCTTTTCTAGTCGTGCCGACGCCACAAGAAAGGAGCGCTATTACAAATCAGGTCGCGGTCGCGATGAATTCGATCGACTGAGTGCAGTGCGGTCGCCGCAGCGACAGGTCGCGGGTTCAAATCCCGCCGGCCCGACGTTTCTTTTATGAGCCAAACTGATTTTAAGTACGACTGTTGTTTTTACGGCCAAAGTGTTTCCGGCCCGGAACTTTTGACCCTTGCAGTTTTTCTGGGAGAGCCGGATAAGTATGCTGAGTCGCAAAGTGTCTTCTGCCACAGAGGACGTTTCCGACATCGAGTCTCCAAATCAGTCCCGCTTCTCACAGGTATCGCTGACTGATGTTAAGCGCCGGAATTGTAGGGTTGCCAAACGTTGGGAAGTCGACGCTTTTTAACGCCGTTACGCGGACGCATAAGGCGCCTGCGGAAAACTATCCTTTTTGCACTATCGATCCAAACGTCGGCGTTGTGACCGTGCCTGATCCGCGTCTGGAAAAAATCGCGCAGATTTCACATTCCAAAAAAATTGTCCCAGCTGCGATCGAATTTGTCGATATTGCCGGCCTGGTCAAAGGCGCCAGCGCAGGCGAAGGGCTCGGGAATCAATTCCTTCACCACATTCGGGAAGTGGACGCGATTGTCCAGGTGGTGCGCTGCTTCGAAGATAGCAATATCCATCACGTCAGCGCGACCATCGATCCGGTTCGAGATATTGAAGTAATCAACACCGAGCTTGTCCTGGCGGATCTGGCCTCGCTTCAGAAAAGATACGATCGATTGCAAAAGGAAGTGCGCGCCGGCGATAAAACAGCAAAGAACGAGAACGGGATTATCGAGAAGCTATTGCCCCATCTGGATGCGGGTAAACCAGCTATCACCGCCAGCTTGGCTCCAGAGGAAAAAGTAGTCACTCGCAATTTTTTTCTGCTCACATCAAAGCCAACAATCTTCGCTTGTAACGTCGCGGAATCGGATTTGGCGTCTGTAGCCGCGGGCGCTGACCCCGGCGATGGTAAAATCGTCAACCACACTGATGGCGGGGGCGACGCCCCGGGCTACAAGACCGCGAAGTACATCGCAGCGGTTCAGCAATACGCGCGCCACCATTTCGCCACGGAGGCAATCGTCATCAGCGCGCAACTGGAAAGTGAGCTGGTTGATCTAAGTGAGCAGGAGGCGCTGGATTATCTCCGCGGTTTAGGCGTGGAAGATACCGGCGTGCACGCACTCATTCGGGCCGTTTATCATTTGCTCGGCCTGCTCACGTTTCTTACCAGCGGCGAAAAGGAAACACGCGCGTGGACCATTCACGCCGGCGACAAGGCAGCAACTGCTGCCGGAACTGTCCACTCCGATTTCGAGCGCGGTTTTATCGCGGCAGAAACGATTTCCTATGATGACCTGATTGGCGCCGGCTCGCTCGCGAAAGCTCGTGAAGCGGGGAAGATTCGGCTCGAAGGGAAAGACTATGTTGTGCGCGACGGCGACGTGATTTTGTTCCGGTTCAATGTGTAGCTGAAGACGTTGACTGGCAGGGCGCGCTCGCCGATCGCGCCGCAACGGACCGCCCGGCGGTCGCCCCTATTCCTGCTCGTAGAGAATACGGCCGCAATTCTCGCAACTCACGATCTCTTTCCCGGCTCTGGCACTCGCCGCGGTCGCACTCGTCACTTTCATATGGCAGCCGGTGCAGACTCCATGCTCGATCGCGACTATTGCGGCATCCCCTTTGCTCTTAAACAGACGCTCAAAACGCCCAAGCAAGTCTTCATCGATTTTTCCTGCTAATTCTGCGCGTTCCCTGGTCAATTCTTCTAACCGCGACTCTAAAGCTTTCGATTTTTCATCAAGATCAGCGGTTTGACGTGTGATTGATTCCTTAACAGCGGCCGCTTTCGTTTCTTCTTCAGCCAAGTCGGCCTTAATTTTGTCGGCCTGCACCATCAGATCGAGCTCTTCATCCTCGATTTTGCGAATCTCATTTTCGTACCGCTCGATTTCGTGGCCCAGCGCTTGAAATTCGTCGTTCTTGCGCGTCTGATATTGTTGGGTCTTGAGACGCGAGATGCTCTGTGTGCGCACCCCCACGTCGAGCTCGAGCATCTTCCGGTCCACTTCGACCTGGCGCGCCTTTTGTTTCAGTGCATCAACTGTACTTGCGCTTGTTGCCAGCTGCACTTCAAGACTCGTTCGCCGCAGCGGCACGGTCTCTATCTCGGTCTGGATTTGCCTGATCTTCTGTTGTCGATCTTGAAGGACAAGAAGTTGTTCCAGTTCCGGATGCACGAGCGCACAACGTATTGATTCGGCGAAGCCCCGTCAATCGCTACGGACACGGCCGTGGTTAGTCGCTATTGAGAGGCAGCTTGCCGCCCTTGTTCAAAGGCCTCCGGCACTTGTTCGGGTCGCGCGCGTACGGCGATGTTTTCGGTGAGATTCACCCAGCGGATTATTCCGGTTGAATCAATTAGAAACTCTGCCGGTCGCGCAATATCTGTCCCTTTGGGTCCTGCGCCGCGATGCAACAGATCGTAACGCCGAATCACTTCCGCCTTTGGATCGGACAGAAACGTGTAGGTGTAGCCAAGCTTTTGTCGTTGGCGCCGATTGATTTCCGGCGGGTCAACGCTAATCGCGACGACCTGAATCCCGCGCGATTCAAGTTCCGGAAGCCTTTGAAAACTCCGCAACTCGGAGTTGCATAATGGTCACCAGAAACCGCGATAAAAAATCAGCGCGACGGCTTTCGATCTGCCGACGAGCTCGCTAAGAGCAACGTCCTTTCCGTCTTGATCCGGCAACGTGAAGTCGGGCGCCTTTTGTCCGACTCGCGGCGCTGCGGTTGAAGGTGGGACCTCCCGCAGCTCGTAGAACAGTACGTAGGAAAATAAACCGAACATCAATATCGCCAGCGTGGCGAAAATTGGGCCGAAGATCTTGCCGCGATAAACCTGCGCTTTGCCAAATGCACGGAATAGTCCCACCACGAGACAAATTCCGCCTGCAGCAAACAACAAGAGATTCGCCCACGGGAAATCGCGGGTAATTGGGAATTGCGCAAAAAATGTGTAGCTGAAGAAACCACCCAGCGCGCAAAGGAATCCAATCCAGAGCAACCAATTCCAGCTTTTCTTCGCGCTCGCGCTCATCCTCACAATCAAGATCGAGCCGCCCTATTCGCCGTCCCCAATCGCCATATCCAGCGATATAGCACCGCTACGATCGCGACGAAAGCGAGGCCGCCGATGATCTTTGCGGCGGTTTCAAAACCCGGCCCGACCAGCGCCAGTGGGGCAGCTACGCTGGAGAACACGACAATTGCAGAAATCACCACGCCGATCACGCTCTCGCCGACGATCAGGCCTGATGCGAGGAGCACGCCGAGTTGCTTTGCTGCTTCCGGTCTACGACTTCGGTCAGCTTGCTTGTCGAAGAACCAGCCAACCACCGCGCCGACCACGATCATTAGCGTGCTCTGAGTTGGCAGATAGATGCCCAGACCTACAGCCAATGGAGGAACACGCATGTGTCGTGTCGTGCGCGCGAGAATCTCGTCCAACAGAATAGTGCAGGCGCCGATAAGTCCGCCTGTCCGGATAAGACTCCAATCGATATCTGCAGCGATGACGCCCTGGGCCAGCGATGAGATCAAGCCCGCCTGAGGCGCGGGCAGAGGATTCGGGCGCATCTCCGCGCCGGGCGCGCCGACAAAACCGTAAGCGTGATTCACCAAATCCAGCACTGGTGGAATCACGAACGCGCCCGCAATTACGCCGATGATCAGTGCAACCTGCTGCTTCCACGGGGTGGCATCGACTAATTGACCGGTCTTGAGATCCTGCAGATTATTGTTCGCAATCGCGGCAACGTTAAAGATCACGGCCGTAGTGAAAAGCGCGAAGGCCATTAGTGATTTGCTCGCTTCTGGCGATACGTACGGTTTTAGGCCCAACACAAGCAGCAAGGCGGCGCCAATCACCACCAAAATACCAATGCCAGACAACGGGCTGTTGGACGAACCGATTAACCCCGCCATGTAACCGCAGACTGCGGAAACGAAGAAACTCATCAACACAACGTAAGCGACTCCGCCGATGACGAGTGTTGTCACATGCGCGCCGAGTCCGCTCGCGTTGCCGAAGTAGCCGAGCAGCCAACCGATCGGCAGCATGCAAGCGAGTGTGACAATACCGACGATGCCGATCGGGATGTCGCGTTCGGTAATTGGCAGAGTGTCTGCCTTACCGGCTTTGCGCGCGCGAGAGGCCGCCATTGCACCAGCGAGGCCTCGCGCCACTGGCTTAACGAGCTTCAGAAGCGTCCAAATAGCTGAAACACCGATCGCTCCGGCACCGACGAAACGAACCTTTCGGCTCCAGGTGCTTTGCGCGAGCGTGGCCGCGGCCGCGCTGAAGTCCTGCACGAGCGATGAGTAGTGCGGCACTCCCCAGCCCCAGCCGATCAAGGCGCCGATGAGCATCGCCAGACCGACAGAGAGACCAACCAAATGACCGATCGCGAACAGCGCGAACGAAAGGGAGAAATCATAACCGCTCACTGCACCGCGCCTGCCGAATCGGAAGGTCTGGGCCACGTCTGAGGCAAATAGTTGCGTAGCTACGATTACTGCAAATGCAGCAGAGACTATTGATCCCCACAAAACCGCGAGCAGACCTGCGCGACCGTGCTCAATATCGGATGCATGCGCGGAATCGCTGCTACTCCCGACCTTTAGCACCTCGGCGCACGCGACACCCTCAGGGTACGGCAGGTCCGAAGTGGTCACAAGAGCGCGGCGCAGCGGAATTGAATACATCACACCGAGAATGCCGCCCAACGCGCAGATCGCGAAAGAAATCCAGAATGGAAAACCCGTCCACCAACCGATCATGATCAGACCTGGAAGCACGAAAATGATCGACGACAGCGTGCCTGCGGCGGACGCAACGGTTTGCACAATGTTGTTTTCCTGAACGGTCGCATCGCGGAAACCTCGCAGGATCGCCATCGAAATGACCGCCGCTGGAATCGACGTCGAAAACGTGAGACCCGCCTTGAGGCCGAAGTACACATTGGCCGCGGTGAACACCAGCGTGATGATGACACCTATGATTATCCCACGGATGGTAAGTTCGACGCGCACAGAAAGCGGAGAATAGTCTGGAGTCGCCTAAGGGGTCAAGATGTATACCCGCCCACGCGCGGGAACTGCGCTCCAAGGATCAGAACATCTCTACAGGCGAGCGTTGAACGCTTTGAGACGACGTCTCCCTGGCGTGTTCTTCGCCCAGAACGGCGACACGCAGATCCCAAATCTCGTCATCGATCTTGCGGAAGGCGGCTTCGGAAAATTCGTCAGGCGGTGTAAGTCTTTCTTTGAATCGCGCCACATTTTGCAAAGCGCGATCGATTTGATTTCGCGGCAACGTAGCTAGGATTCGTTGCACGTTCTCAATCTCGGGAATGCGATGGCAAATCATCGCCACGTCGTTCCCTGCCGCAATTGCCAGGCGTATCGTGTCCTCAAGCCGATACCCGGTAAGGATCGCGCCCATGTCGAGGTCGTCAGTCATGACGAGACCATCGAAACCGAGTTCGTCGCGCAACAAATCGGTTACGATCCGACGCGATAAAGTAGCAGGCGTTTTTTCCGGTTCAAAGCAGGGATACCAGCCGTGACAGATCATCATACTGTCTACATCGTGGATGACTTCCCGAAATACAGCCAGTTCGTTCCGATCCAGTTGTTCACGGGTGCAATCGATCCGCGGCAATTCGTAGTGTGCGTCTGAACTTGCGGCGGAGTAACCCGGAAAATGTTTGCCGCAGCTTGCGATCCCCTGCCCTCTCAACGCGCTATTGAACGCACCAGCGTTGCGAACAACCTGTTCGACTGTTTTCCCGTAACAGCGGCCGCGCAGAGAATTGTCTGCGTCGTCATCGAAGGAAATGTCCAGAACTGGGCACAAGTCTAGATTGAAACCGAAAAGCCGGAGCAATCGCCCGGTGATGTCGCCATGGTGCCGGATGAGATCTATGTCATTTTTATCGCGGAGTTGCTGCGCATTCGGCGGTTCGCTGCCGATCAATCGGAGACGCGAAACGCGGCCCCCTTCCTGATCAACGGTAATGATGGGCTCGATCTCACTTAAATCGCGCAAATCATCGATCAGTTTTCTCAACTGCGGCGCGCTTTCGATGTTGCGGCCAAAGAGAATAAAGGCACCCGGCTTCACCTTCCGGAACAACCTCGCGGTTTTGCCATCCAATTCCTTGCCGGGCACACCGGTCATGATCAGCTCGCCGAGTAAATCCGCTTTCATGAGCGGCAAAGAGTAACGCCCAACGCTCAACATTCAACGTCCAACGGCCAATCATAAAGACGCTTTCAGTTGAATGTTGAACGTTGAACATTAAGCATTGAGCGTTGAAAAAGATCGCAATCTACGGCGGCACCTTTGATCCGATTCATCACGGCCACCTTATCGTTGCGCGCGAGGCGCGCGAGAGACTCGGCACTGAGGAAGTGATCTTTATTCCCGCTCGGGCGTCGCCCCTTAGAAAGACCGCGCCTGTTGCCAGAGACGAAATACGGTTGTTGATGATACAAGCCGCTATTGAGAATGAACCCGGATTTGCCGTGGATGATTGCGAGTTGCGGCGTCCGCCGCCTTCCTACACGATCGATACGATCGAGCAAATTCGGCAGCGCAAAGCTGATGCAACGATCTACTGCCTGATCGGCGGAGATAACATGGACAAGCTTACAAAATGGCGTCGCTTCGCTGATTTGGAAAAGATGGTTCGTTTCGTTGTTCTTGATCGCAGTGGCCAGCGACCGCACCCCGCCTACCCGGTTATCCGCCGGAAAATCGACATTTCAGCAACTGAAATCAGAAAGAGAGTTGCTACCGGTCGGTCGATTCGATATTTCGTACCGCCGGCAGTGGAAGAAATCATTCGCCGCGAAAAACTTTACCTGGAGCAACGGAAATAACCCCAGAAAATTTAGCTAGAACCTGCGCCGAGCTCGCCTCAAATAAAAAGGCGGAAGATATTGTCGTCCTCGACTTGCGCGCGATCTCGACGTTCACGGATTTTTTCGTGCTTTGCTCGGCTACATCTGAGCCGCAGCTAAAAGCAATCGCAAACGAAATTGAAACGCGTTTGCGAGAGGACCATTCCATTCGACCCGTGGCGATTGACGGGTTTCCAGTCAGTCAGTGGGTCGTGCTCGATTATCTGCAAGTCGTTGTCCACGTCTTTCATCGCGACAAACGATCTTTTTACAGCCTGGAAGACCTATGGGGCGACGCGCCCCGACTGGAATGGGAAGCGGCTGCGACGCCCTGATCCCACACTACAGCAGAGCGCTGTATCACGTGCTCAGCCTCGAAAGGCTGGGGCGATTCTGAGAAGCTCCGAGAGCCCCCTCTATTTCTTTGGCGACGGTGAAGCCGCTGGGCTGGGAGCAGCTTTCGGCTGAGCCGCAGCTGCAGGCGCAGGTGTCGGAGCGGGCTTCGCATCCAGCAGTTCCACTTCAAAAATCAGAGTCGAATTGGCGGCGAGGTCTGGACTGACAGCCCTTTCGCCGTAAGCAAGGTTCGACGGGATAAACAATTGATATTTGGATCCCACTTTCATCAGCTGAAGCGCCTCCGTCCATCCCTTGATGACGCCATTAACTGGAAAAGTCGCTGGTTGGCCGCGCTTGTATGAACTATCGAACTCAGTTCCATTGATCAGAGTTCCGCGATAATTGACCGTGACCGTGTCGGTGGCCTTCGGTTGCGCTCCGTTTCCCTGTTTGAGGGCTTTGTACTGCAACCCGCTGGCAGTTGTTTTCACACCCTCTTTCTTTTTGTTTTCCTCCAGAAATTTTGCTCCTTCTGTCTTATTTTTCTCTCCTGCTTCTTTCTGTTTTTGTTCCATATCTTTTTCAAACGTTGTCATCACCTCCTTGATTTGATCGGGGTTCAGTTGTGGCTTACCGGCGAGGGCGTCTTTTATGCCGGCAGAGAGCACATCGGGATTAATATCCACCTTTTGCCGGCTGAGGTTGAATCCGATCTGTAGACCGACGCTATAGCTGACTTTGTCTTTCTGGTCCTTGAGTTGCGTCGATTTCTCTTGCCCAAACAAAGGCAATACAAGTAAGGATGCGCTGAAAATGACGATAAGTTGTTTCATAAAAGGTGTTCTTCGCGAGGATTCAGTTAAATTTGTCGCCGCGGAAACTGGGACGCTAATAGATAAATGCCGCCCGTCAAGAACAGAGCGGCGCTCGCGATCCAAACGCTGCTACTCTTCGGCCAAGTTGGTTTTTGCCACGCTCATTGCCCTTCTGCCGAAGCCGCTCCATGCAACTACTCTCTCGCATGTTGACGTTCTCAAAATCGGAAAAAAAATCTGGCAAAACGAATGTAACGGAACGATAGCCGGCCTGACTTCGTGGAACGCAGGCGAAGATTTCGCGTCACTCGGCATCGGCCACTTCATCTGGTACCCGAAGGGCCGCAGGGGACCGTTCGAGGAAAGCTTTCCCAAGCTCGTGAGCTTTATCTCAAAGCGCGGTGCGAAGCTGCCAGCGTTGCTCCTGGGAACCGGCGAAAAGCCATGCCCTTGGAACTCGCGTACGGAATTTCTTCGGGCTCAACATTCAACGGCAATGAATCAATTACGTAGCTTCCTCGTAGATACCATCGATCTGCAGGCGGAATTTCTTATCGCGCGGTTAGAAAGCGCGCTGCCGAAAATGGTGGCCGAAGCAGCGCCTTCCGATCGAGCCAATGTACAGGAACAATTCGAACGGCTGACGAAAACCTCGCAAGGATGTTACGCCCTCGTCGACTACGTAAATTTCAAGGGAGAAGGCGTCCTGCACACGGAGCGCTATCAAGGCCAGGGCTGGGGTCTGCTTCAAGTCTTGGAAGCGATGCACGGCACTTCTGACGCCGGCGCGGTTGATGAATTCACGCGCGCGGCCAGAGCAGTGCTGACTCAACGGGTGCAAAACTCTCCGGCCGACCGACACGAATCGCGATGGTTGTCGGGTTGGATTCGGCGCGTAAACAGCTACAATGGCAGCTAATTTTATGCGACTTTCGACGTTGATTCGGTTGGTTTTGCTGGCCGCGGTTGTCTCTTCTGCGAGCGGTCAATTCCACTTGGGGCCGAAGCCACGACAGCCGAGTCCCACGCCGCCGCCAATGCGCAAAGCGTCCGATTTAATTCGGAGACAGGAACCATTGAAAGTAAATCAATCGCTACTGAAACAGGCAACACAGGACGATACGCGCATCGTCGTCTCGATCCCAAAGCAGCGGGCTTACCTTATGATCGGGGACCAAGTCGTAGCCGATGGCCCAGTCTCGTCTGGCAGACGCGGGCACGAAACGCCGCACGGGCATTTCACTGTGATGGAAAAGGACCCCAATCATCATTCAAGTCTTTACGGCGACTTTGTGGACGGTTCCGGTCGCACAGTACGTGCCGGGGTCAGTGCGCGTAGCGATTCCGCGCCGAGCGGAACCCACTTTGCCGGCGCGCCCATGAAATGGTTTCTTCGCCTCACTGGCGAGGGTGTCGGGATGCACACCGGAATTTTGCCAGGCTATCCCGCCTCGCATGGCTGCATCCGCGAATCCGTCGATGGGGCAAAATTGTTTTACGACCACGCCAAGGTTGGCACGTCCGTAGATGTTGGCGATTTTTAGCCAATTGTCATGTCGAGCGAAGTCGAGACATCTCATTCGCATGATTGCGCACCGTCCGCAGTAAGTAAGAGAATGCAGCGCAAGGCCGCTACATGCGGACGATTAATCTCCGCCGTAGCAATTCCAACGCAGCCTGGGTAGCAATTTGCTTAAAAGTCTCGCGGTCAGTTGGGAAAAAGAGTTTCTTCGCGATTGTTTCGTCCGACGCGGCGAGAGCAACATAAACGGTTCCGACGGGCTTCTCCGGCGAGCCACCGCTCGGTCCGGCAACGCCGGTCGTAGCGAGTGCATAATCGGATCTTGCACACGCGTGCGCATGTTCGGCCAACACACACGCGACTTGCTCGCTCACGGCGCCGTGTTTCTCGATCAGCTGCGGATCGACATCCAGCATGTCGATCTTGGCCTGGTTCGCGTAACAAACGTAACCGGCGGAAAAAACGGCCGATGCCCCAGGCACGTTTGTGATGCGATTGGCAAGCAATCCTCCCGTGCAGGATTCTGCAACCGCGACCGTTTGATTGCGCTGCACCAAAAGTTTTACGATCACTTCCTCCAGCGTTTCGTCCGCAGCAGAAAAGACCGACGGTCCAAGCGTCGATCTGATAATCGCGTCCGCCTGTTCGATGGCCTTTGCTTTCCCGACAATGCGCACGTCGACTTCGCCTGGACGCGCGCAGTACCCGAGCTCGATTCCCGGAACCGCAAGCACGCGGTCGCCGATCGCGTTCTCGACCAGCGACTCGCCCTTATCGGCAATCTTGTAGAGGCGCCGCTCGATCAAAGCCGAAGCTGGAACGATTGAGCGCAGAATCGGCATCACAAAAGCCCGAAACATCGGCTGGAGCTCGCGCGGAGGGCCGGGCAATAGAAAAAGATGGGGAGACTGAATCCGGGGATTGATATTCGCCCGCAAGTAAAGCCCGGGCGCGCTGCCATTCTGGTTCGGCAGGACCTCTGCGCCTGCGGGAACGTCCGCTTGCCGCGCGATACCAGAAGTCCATTTGATTCCTCGCACTTGAAGTCTTTGCCGGAGCGAAGCCAGCAAGTCCGGAGACTTTTGGAGCTCCAACCCTAGTAGATCGGCAACCATCTCCCGTGTTATGTCGTCGCTGGTTGGACCGAGACCGCCAGTCACAAAGAGAATTTCACAGCCTGGAAATAGTTCGGCTAACGTATGCCGAATCGCCTCAGTGTCGCCGATCGTGCGTCGTTCCTCGATGCGCAAACCCAAGGGAAAAATCTCGCGCGCGATGAATGCAAGGTGTGCGTCCTGCACATCTCCAAGCAAAAGCTCCGTGCCGGTGTTGAGAAGGACGACGCGCATGACGAAAGTGAAACGTTAAAAAGCTACAATGTTACAACGGAAGAGCTTTTACCGTTTTTAACTTTGTAACCCTTTTAACTTTTAACTACGGCCGAAAGCCGTTAGGCCGCGGTCTTATCCTGTTTCTTGCGAATGAGCGGAAGCTTTTTGCCTTCCACTACCGCCCGATTGATTGTGACCTCGGCGATATCTTCCCGGCTCGGCACATCATACATGATATCGAGCATGATCCGCTCGAGCATGGAACGCAACGCACGCGCGCCCGTTCCCTTGGTGACCGCCTGGGCCGCCAACGCGCGCAACGCATCCTTGGTGACTGTCAAGCGCACACCCTCCATTGAGAAAAGCTTTGTATACTGCTTCACCATCGCGTTTTTTGTCTCGGTCAAAATCGCCACCATTTCTTCCTCAGTTAGCGCGCTGAGTGAGCTGACGACGGGTAGCCGCCCGATGAATTCCGGAATCATTCCGAAAGCGAGCAAGTCTTCGGGCTCAACGTGGCGGACAGCTTCCTTTCGCAACGCCTCCTCAACTTCAAGCGTGGGGCTGCCGAACCCCATCACCTTTTGACCGATGCGTTTTTGAATAATTTTGTCGAGGCCGATGAATGCGCCCCCGCAAATGAAAAGGATTTTCTCGGTATTAACCTGGATGTATTCCTGATGTGGATGTTTGCGTCCACCCTGTGGCGGAACATTGCATGTGCTGCCCTCCAAAATCTTCAACAGAGCCTGCTGCACTCCTTCGCCGGAGACATCGCGAGTAATGCTGACGTTGTCAGTCTTTCGGCCGATCTTGTCGATCTCGTCGATGTAGACGATCCCGATCTCCGCTCGTTTCACATCGTAATCGGCATTCTGCAGGAGTCGCAGAATGATGTTTTCCACGTCTTCGCCAACGTAGCCAGCTTCCGTCAGCGTCGTCGCGTCGGCGATGCAAAACGGTACATCAAGAATCCGCGCGAGGGTTTTGGCTAGTAACGTTTTGCCAGAGCCGGTGGGGCCGATTAATAAAATGTTGCTTTTCTCAATCTCAACATCAGCAAACGGATCCGGCTGAAACGCGGCGGAAGAATCGGCTGGTTGGGAAGCTTGCAATACCCGCTTGTAGTGGTTGTGGACAGCCACCGATAACGTTTTCTTCGCGGTCTCCTGGCCGATGACATACTGATCAAGCGCCCGACGGATTTCCGCGGGCTTGGGCACACGAATATTGGAGGACTGACGCCGGGCATCCTCGTTGAGCTCTTTGTCCAGGATGCTTTTGCAAACGTTTATACAACTATCGCAGATATAGACGCCTGGTCCGGCGATCAATTTGCGAACCTCCGCATGGCTCTTGCCACAAAACGAGCACATGGTGAGGTTGGAAGCGCGGGCCATATTTTTTGAGAAGCTCTCTTATCCTCCGACTTTGCGCGGCAAAGCGGTTTCAGCCACTTCTATCGACCGATCGCCGGAGGGAGGAGTCGCCCCGTCGAGCAGCTTCACCTCCTTGCGAGATTTAATCACTTCGTCCACCAAACCGTACGCTTTCGCTTCCTGGGCGGACATGTAGTAATCGCGATCCGAATCGACTCGCACCTGTTCCTCGGACTTACCCGTGTGCTGTGCGATGATTTTGATGAGGCGCTTTTTCAGCTTGAACATGTAATCGACTTGACGCTCCACGTCGCTCGCCGCGCCCTGCGCGCCTCCGGAAACCTGATGGATCATGATATCGGAATTTGGAAGCGCGAAACGCTTGCCTTTTGTTCCTGCACAGAGGAGGACCGCAGCCATGCTCGCGGCCATTCCAAGGCAATAGGTAGTCACATCGCACGTGAGAAACTGCATCGTATCATAAACCGCAAGGCCGGCCGTTACTGAGCCGCCAGGCGAATTGATATAGATATTGATGTCCTTCTTCGAATCCTCCATTTGCAAAAACAGCAACTGCGCAATGACAAGATTAGCAATGTGGTCGTCCATCGGCGTTCCGATGAAAACGATGCGATCCTTGAGTAGTCGCGAATAAATGTCGTAGCTGCGCTCGCCCCGGCCAGTCTGCTCCACGACCATCGGAATCAGCACCTGGGAAAGATTTTCGTTCGATACACTCATGATTTTTCTTCTTTAACAACGGGTTCTTGCGCCGCCTCGACGCTAACATTCGCCTTAAGGAAATCAAGAGTCTTACCCAGCAGTATCTGTTCCGCGAACGCGTCCAGACCATCGTGTTCCTGCAGTTCCTTGCGCATTTTTTCCACGGGAACATTATATCGCCCCGCTTCCTCACGAAGCCGTCCGTTGATGTCGTCCCGAGAAACCTTGACGTTTTCGCGCTCTGCAATCCGATGCAGAATGAAGTTGGTCTTCAACCGGTGAGCCGCAAGGCCCGTGGCGCTTTCGATGAGTTCCTTCTCCTTATCCTTTAACATCTCATCAGGAACACCGCGTTCCCGGCTTCGTTGCACCAGGTCTGCCAAAATTCGACGCGTTTCACTTTTCAGTAGGGCAGGCGGCAACTCGAACTGAATCCGTTCATGCAGATATTTCACCACCTGCCCTTCTTTCGCTCGCTCGCGTTCATGCTTCTTTTCATGCGCAAGATCGTGTTCGATGACTTGGCGCAGATCGGCAAGCGTCTTTTCAGGAATCAATTTAGCCGCAAACGCATCATCCAAAGCCGGCAATACTTTCTGCTTAATCTCACGGACCGTGACATTGTAGTTTGCCTGTTTTCCCGCTAGTTCCTCCACCGGAAAATCCACCGCGAAATCGACGGTTACCGTGCGCGTCTCGCTCGGCTTTTGCCCTGCCATTTGTTCGCAAAATTTCGGCAGGAAATTATCAGACGCGAGGTGTAACCAGAATTTTTTCCCGCCGTGGAGATTCTTGCTCGCCTGAGGCGCAATTTCACTAATCGGCTTGCCATCGCTGGATCCCTCAAAGTCGATGACGGCGAAATCGCCCATCTCCAGTCCCCGCTCGGGAACGTCGACGAAATCGGCCGATTGATCGCGTAGCCGCTCGATTGCCACATCGACCTCCGACTCGGAAACGTTCGTCTCCGGCAGCTGCACTGGAATGTTCTTGTATTCGGGCAATTCAAATTCCGGCGCGGTGACAACCGTGGCGCGGAACCGCATCGACTTGTCCTCGCCAAGCTGGACGTCTTCGATATTGGCCAGCGAAGCAACCCGCAACTGCTCTTGCTCGATCGCTTCATGATAACTCTTGGAAACGAGCTTCTTGGTCAATTCATCCTGAATTTCCTTGCGAAATCTCTTCTCAATCACCGCGCGCGGCGCCTTACCTGGCCGGTAACCTGGAATTTTGGCGAAACGCGCGAAGCTGTTGGCGATCGCATCCCATTCTTTGGACACTTCCTCCGGGGGCAGTTCAATTTGCAGCGTGGAGACGGACCCTGGCTGATTTTCCACTTCGACCTTCATAAACTCACTCTAACGGCGCTCTGCAGGCGCCGCAAAACGAACCAATGCGCGAGCTCAAGGTGCCTCGCGGGTGACAGGTTCCGTAAATCGAGTGAGCTGCGTCAGGGCGCACCGCCATTGTCCATTGAGCCTCACAAAAAAATCTGTCGCACGCTCGTGCGTGGTGAACTCTTGTCCCATAAATTTCCCTTTTGTCCTAGTAAGCCCGGTCACCACTGCGCTGTCCCCGTAGACACGCACCCGCACGTTATCGGACTCCATCATCTCGTGAGTTAGAGTGCCCGACTTGATCACTCCAAGAAAGTGTTCCTTATCAATGATTCCTCCATCGGCATTGATGATGATCCAGTCATCGGTAACAAGCCGCTCGATCGCTCCCGGATCATTTTTGATGATCGCCTCCGCAAATTGCTCTTCGAGCTTCAGGAATTCTTCTTCCATTCTTCTAGACTCTTTCGTGTGTTTGGTGGGCTCTCCTCCCTTTGACGTAAACCGACTGCGTTTGCGGAACTCCGAACCAATACGCCAGTTCCCGGTAATCCTCGCAATCGAATATTGAGAAGTTTCCCACCTTACCTGGTTCGAGCGAGCCGATCTGATCGCCTCGGCCTAACGAATAGGACGGATTGATCGTCGATGCCGAAATAGCCTCTGCCGGCGACATCTTCATTTGCGTGCACGCAAGCGACAAAATCATTGGCATGCTCGGGGTCGGCGACGAGCCGGGATTGAAATCAGTCGCGATTACGACCGCGAGACCCGCCTCGATCATTTCTCGCGCCCGCGGATAATGCGTCGATCCAAGCGCATACACTGAGCCGGGTAACAATACCGGTTGCACGCCTCCAGATTTCAATGCTGCGATCCCCTGTTCGTCGGTTTTTTCCAGGTGATCTGCCGTTGTTGCTTTTAATTCGCCCGCCAACTTTGCCGCGCCTGAATTACTGAGCTGATCAGCGTGAATTCGCAGTTTCAATCCAAGCTTTTTCGCTGCGGTAAGAATCCGCCTCGATTGTTCGATATCGAAATAGCCGCGCTCGCAAAATACGTCGCAAAATTCGGCAACACCGTCAGAAGTTACTCGCGACAGCATCTCGTTAACGACGAGATCGACGTATTCATCGACGCGCATTTTGCGCGGTACTGCGTGTGCGCCGAGGAACGTCGGCACAATTTCCAGCGGCGTCTCCTGATTGAGTCGCCTCATCACGCGCAGGATCTTCAGTTCATCTTCGACGCTCAGGCCGTAGCCGGATTTTGACTCCACAGTAGTCGTTCCGCAGCGCAGGAACCAGTCTGCATGCTTTTTCGCCTGCATAAGAAGATCGGCTTCACTCGCTGCTCGCGTCTTTTCAACGGTTGACCAAATTCCGCCTCCGGCCTTCGCGATTTGCTCATAAGTGTCGCCGCGTGCACGCCGCTCGAAATCGTCCAGCCGGTTTCCGGCAAAAACTAAATGCGTGTGCGCATCGACAAAACCGGGGAGAACGAGTTTCCCACGAGCATCGAAAACTTCCGCATCACCTGCCTTTTTCTTTATCTCACTACTGGGACCGACGACGTCGATCCTGCCGTCGCGAACGAGCATTCCGCCATCGGGAATGATTGCCAGCTCGGACAGTTCGCGTCCCGCGCGTGGCCGCTTCGGGCCGGCCAATGTAACCAGTTGGGATGCATGAAGAACGACGATAGAACTCATGATTCGTTGAAGCGTTGAAACAAAAAGGGCCTTGTCATTCTGAGCGAAGCGAAGAATCTCTGATCCGTTTTCTGCTGGACGCTAGGATGAAAACCAGAGATGTTTCGCTTCGCTCAACACGACAAGCATAGCCTTGCCCGCTTTACCCCTTCAACGCAGTTTGCTTCCTACAAGTTGATAGATCTTCTTAAACTGCGTATCGGAGTCGGTGCTGATCTGTTCGATTTTTTTCAATAAGGCCGTCTTGAATCTTTCGTCCTTCAACTGGGCAAGATTGATTCGCACGTTCAGCGCCGCACCCTCGATGCACGCACGAGTGGCTAACGCGCCGACACCGACATCGGAAACCGAGGCCGGATTTCCTCTTTCGGCCATTTCAGCGAGCAATTCATAAGATTTCGACGTCGTCTCCATGACCTTCAACGGAACCTCCGCTGCGTATTTGGTCGCCTGTGCGATCGCAGCCGCGCGCGCAGCTTTCTCTTCAGTCGACTCTTTGGGCAGTGCGAATGCATCCATTACCTTGTTGAATGCCGCTGTATCTTCATCCACCAGTGACAGCAATTCATCTTTGAGTTGTTGCGCTTTCACCGCCCAATTGCTGAAGTATTCTAGCTTATCATCCCAGCCGCGCTTTCCTGCGGACAGGTTCGCAACCATTCCGCCTAACGAGGCGCCCAGCGCGCCCATTAATGCTGCGACAGAACCGCCGCCGGGTGCAGGCGAATCGCTGAGGGTTTCATTGCAAAAGTCGCGCAGATTCATCTTCGCCAGAGATCTCTTTGGCTCAGCAGATTCGATTTTGAATTCAATCACCTTTTCTTTTGGATCGAAAGGTTTCAGTTCGCTCAAGCCCATCGAGCGAGTGGCGATGTCGATCAATTCTTCATCGGACGCGCCTTCCGACCATTTTTGCTTGCGCAGGAAATATCGCCCTGCATCAACGAGACATTTCTTCGGAACCATGCCTACAATCTCCGAGCCGGTCACGCGCAGACCACGGCTGGTTGCCGATTCGCAACACGCGTCGAACGCCGCGTGTAACGGCGTTTCTTCGATGTTGGTCAGATTCATCGAGACCTGCGCAATCCCGTATTCTTTCACAAACCAACCAATTGCCTTGACGTGCTTCAGCATTCCGGGAATCCGGATCGGCTCGCCATTCGCATCCATCAACGGTTTTCCCCATGGCGTTCCATCTTCGGTCTGCACCCTGCCCTGCTCTCGCACATCAAACGCAACCGAGTTTGCGCGCCGCACTGATTTCGTGTTCAGATTCGCGTTGTAAGCGACAAGAAAATCTCGAACACCAATTACAGTTGCCCCTGATTTTTCGTTGAACACGTCGGGCCCAAAATCTGGTTTCCATTCGGGCTGTCTTATTTTTTCGAAGAACCCTTCATATTCTCCTGCGCGAATTATCGATAAATTCGAGCGCGATTTATTTTTCGCCGCTTTTTCGTAGAGATAGACGGGTATTTTCAATTCATCCCCGACACGCTTTCCCAAACGATTTGCACAGGCGATTGTGTCCTCCCAGCTCACGTTGCTCACTGGAATGAACGGACAAACGTCGATCGCGCCCATGCGCGGATGCGCTCCCTTGTGCTTGCGCATGTCAATCAACTCCGCCGCTTTCTTAATACCGCGAAATGCCGCTTCCACTACGGCATCAGGACTGCCGACAAACGTCACCACGGTCCGGTTGGTGCTCGCGCCAGGATCAACATCCAACAACGAAACACCTTCCACCGATTCAATCGCATCGGTGATCTGCCGAATAACGTTTTGATCACAGCCTTCGGAAAAATTCGGTACGCACTCGATCAACTTTTGCATCGCTCCAAAGTCAGCTTGCAGTTCTTCCTGTAGCGGCGGTCTGCGACCGTCGCAAATTTTTCGCGACTGACCGCGGTCTTCGCGGAAACGGCAAGATGATGCCAAGCGAATCCTGAATTCACGCTGGCGAACGGAAAGAGTCCTGTTGTGATTCCAGGCTCGACTTGATGACTCCTATAGGCGACCCTCTACGTAGGCGACGGGGGCCAAGATGAGCTCGTTCTTCCGTGAGTTGAAACAACGGAAGGTCTATCGCGTCGCGCTGGGGTATGCAGTGGTCGCATGGCTTATCGTCCAGGTCAGGGCGACAGTCATGCCCGCCTACCACGTGCCCGAGTGGATTTTGCCGATCTTTATCACCGCAGTCGCGCTTGGTTTTCCCGTGGCGCTGGTCCTCGCTTGGGCTTTTGAAGTAAAAGAAGGCGTAATTGAGAAGACGCCCGAGTCCACCGGCAGTCTTGCGACCGCGAACAAGCGCCGGGTCTGGCTTCTCGCTGCCGTGGGTTTGGTCATCAGCGTGCTTGCAGTCGGAGGTTTATTGGCTCTGGCATCCGTGGCGCAATGCTTCGCCTGCTTCTCAACCTGCTAGTGCAGCAGTGTCGGCTGTCCGTGAGAAAAGCATTGCGGTGCTGCCGTTTGACAATCAGAACCGTGATCCGAATACCGATTACCTTTCTGACGGTATTCCCGAAAGCATCATCAACAGCCTCTCACAGTTGCCGCAACTGCGAGTGATGGCGCGCAGCACGGTCTTTAGCTACAAGGGCAAAGATGTCGACCCGCGAAAAGTCGGCAACGACCTTGGAGTGCATGCGGTGCTGATGGGCAGACTGATCCAGCAAGGCGACAATCTGACGATCAGAACTGAGTTGGTAAACGTCGCAGATGGAACGGAGCTCTGGGGACAGCAGTACAATCGGAAGCTCGCCGATGTCTTTGCGGTCCAGGAAGAGATCGCGAAAGAGATTTCCGAGAAGCTGAGTTTGAAGCTGAGCGGCGCTGAAAAACAGCAACTGGCGAGGCGTCCCACGGAGAACCTCAAAGCTTTCCAGTATTACATGCAGGGACGGTCGTATATTAATCGACGTACCCGCGAAGACCAGCTCGCGGCCATTCGCTATTGCCAGAAGGCCATTGACGAAGATCGCAATTATGCGCTCGCCTACGCGGGCTTAGCTGAAGCCTATGGAACTCTTGGAGCTTACGGCTACATTGCGCCCATAGAAGGTCAGCGTAAAGCGGAAGAGACCGCGCGCAAAGCCCTAGCGCTCGATGATAACCTTGCCGAAGCTCACGCCGCAGTTGGTCAAGCCTACGTGCAGTTCGCCCCGTCCAATTTCCCGCTGGGTGATCGAGAACTGCGGCACGCTATCGGACTCAGCCCGAGCCTAGCACTAGCCCATTTCTATTTGGGAGTTTCGCTCACGCGACAGGGGCGTCTCGATGAAAGCTTAGAGGAACATCTGAGAGCTCGCGAACTCGACCCGCTCTCGTCAATCATCGCACGGCAATTCGCTATCCCTTACTACTTCAAACGAGATTATGCGCGAGCGCTTGAGCTGCTGCGGCAGGCCAATGAGCTAGGCCCGGCTTTTACCACCACCTGGGAAATAGGAATTTACATCCAAAACAAGTTATTCGAAGAAGCGCTGGCGGAATTGGAGAAGGCCAAACGAGAGAGGAAGAATGATCCGATTTTGATCTACGATGCCGGGATACTCTACGCGGCGCAGGGGAAGCGGGCAGAAGCACTCGGGATCATCAAAGAGCTGGAAGAGATTTCAGGGGCGAGCCTGAGCCAGGCGCATTGGATCGCCAAAATCTATGCGACCTTGAACGAGAAGGAACAGGCACTCGCGTGGTTGGAACGTGGCTTAGCAACGGGAGCGATCGGAGTCTTTTATAAAGACGAGCCGGTGTGGAATCCAATCCGCAGCGAGCCGCGATTCGCCGACTTGCTGCGAAGGATGGGGCTTAAGCCATGAACGGGAAACAGGACAAATTCGCCGATAACTCCTTTGAATCCTAACAACTTCTTTGCGGAGTTAAAGCGACGCAACGTTTACAAAGTTGCCGTCGCGTATGCGATCGTTGGGTGGCTCGTAATGCAGATTGCGGCCACAGTGGTCCCGGCGCTACATCTCTCCGATGCGATCACCAGCGCGGTAGTTTTACTTGTTATCCTTGGTTTCCCGATTGCGCTGATTCTTGCGTGGGCGCTTGAACTCACGCCGGAAGGAATCAAACGGACGGATCAAATCGAGCCTGGGCGCCGATCGCGGAATCGCACTTGGATTTACGTGATTGTGATCGCGGGTGCGATTTCGATCGGTTTGTTTTTCCTGGGACGCTTCGTTGCGGCGCCTAAGCAGAGCGCATCAGCTGATTTGCCGACGAAGTCGATCGCCGTTCTGCCTTTTGAAAACTTTAGTGAGGACAAAGCCTTCGCGTTCTTTGCCGATGGCGTGCACGACGAGATTCTGAGTGATCTCGCAAAAATTGCCGACCTCAAAGTGATTAGCCGAACCAGCGTGATGCAGTACAAAAACACCGCGATACGCAACCTCCCGGAAATCGCGCAGGCGTTAAAGGTGGCGCACGTGCTTGAAGGCAGCGTGCAGCGGTCCGCGAACCGTGTGCGAGTAAGCGCCCAGTTAATCGATGCCCGCAATGACACGCATGTGTGGGCCGAGAAATATGATCGCGAGTTGGCCGATGTCTTTGCCATCCAGAGTGAGATTGCCCAGAAAATCGCCGATCAGCTTCAGGCCAAGCTGTCGCCAAAGGAGAAAGCCGCCATCGAGGAGCAACCGACCAAAGACCTCGCCGCCTACGATCTCTACCTGCAAGCAAAAGAATTCATCTACGACGGTTACATTATTAACCAAGGCCGCTTGAGAGAGGATCTCTTCAAAGCGGTGCAGCTCCTTAATCAAGCCCTCGCGCGCGACCCAGCCTTTTCTCTCGCTCACTGTCAGCTCGCCTCCGCACACGATTTAATATACTTTCTTAACTTTGATCATACCGAGACGCGCCTTGCGTTAGCCGAGACCAGTGTCACAGCGGCTGTTCGCCTTCAGCCTGATTCGGGCGAGACCCATCTAGCCCAGGCGATTCATTTTTACTGGGGTTATCTCAACTACGATCCGGCGCGAGAGGAACTGGCTAAGGCTCAACAGGCACTCCCTAACAACGCGGAGATCTTTAATTACCTCGGTTTAATCGACCGGCGTCAAGGCCGTTGGGACGATGCTATTCGGAATTTCGAACGCGCACTGGACCTGGACCCTCGGAATGCGAGAACGAACGACTTCGTTTTGTTGAATCACGTCGCGCAACGCAAATACGGAGAGGCAATCGCCGTTGCCAACCGCGCGCTGGCGTTGGAACCACGGAGCATCACCTTCCGAACTGATGCAGCACGCATCGCGTTCCTCGCGCGGGCGGACACGGCGCCTTTGCGCGCCGCGCTGAACACGATCGAAGCCGAAGGCCCGTCGTCAGCAGCCGCGAGGTTCTCTTTTCGACTCGCTCTTGATGAGCGTGATCCTGCCAGGGCGGCCCGTGCGCTGACGAATATTCCCAGCGAGCGCAATATTGGGAACTTCCCGTTCCCGCGCGCCTGGTATGAAGGATTGCTGGCTAAACTGCGACAAGACGCGCCTGACGCGCGCTCTGCTTTCATGACCGCACGGGCTGAGATGGAAAAAATCGTCCATGCTCAACCGGAAAATGCGAAGCCGATGAGCGTGTTGGCACTTATTGACGCCGAGTTAGGCGAAAAAGAGAAAGCAATCCAGGAGGGCCGCACCGCGTGCGATCTGCTTCCAGTTACCAAAGATGCCGTGGATGGTGTCCAGCTGATCACTAATCTGGCCCAAATCTACGCACTCACCGGCGAGAAGGATCTCGCCTTGGAACGGTTGGCGATAGTCAGCAAACTTCCGGACGGACCATCGTATGGCGAACTGCGTCTTGATCCTGAGTGGGACTCACTGCGCGGCGATCCACGCTTCGAAAAAATCGTTGCCTCTCTCGCGCCGAAACAGGCGAACAAGTAGGTTTGAAGAATTCGAAGCAATTCTTCGCCGAGCTGAAGCAGCGCAACGTTTACAAAGTCGCCGTTGCCTACGCGGTAGTCGCGCGGTCGCGTGGCTACTCATTCAAATCGCCACGCAGGTTTTTCCCTTCTTCGAAATTCTGAATTGGGGGTGCCTCATGCAAGCTCGTAAATAGCCCCTCATTTTCTCCTGTCGTTGCGCACGGAAAAAGATAAGCTTTCCACGCGGCCAAACCTGGAGGAATCACCAAATGCAAATGTTCACTCGAAAGACCGAACCCGCGGCCCCCGCAAACGAATCGGCCAGACCATCTGTTGTCCCAGGACCATCCACCCGCACGTTCATGCCAACGCAATCCGGCGCTCTTCTCTCCAGAGGAGTTTCGATCAAAGGCTCGGTCAAATTCCTGAACGAGCTGCTCATCGACGGCGAGGTGGAGGGCACAATCGATTCCACCGGAACGCT
>WNFX01001483.1_pt1 | contig 24142 bp, 23 predicted proteins | sample 5400111 | NCBI WGS metagenome assembly WNFX01 (sample SAMN13153363, study PRJNA577476) | soil metagenome | isolation source: 40 cm soil or saprolite under grassland replicate 1 | place: USA:California | collected 2016-06-15
GCGGCTCGACCTGCTCCTGGATCACGGCGCCGACATCAACTCCACGGTTCCCGAAAGTGAATCGGAGTGCGCCGGCTACACCTTATTGCTCTACCGCACGAAAATGGGGCTTGATCGTAGCAGCGCCTACGCAGACGCGCTGCATCTGCTCGAACGCGGCGCGGATCCGCAACGCGTCGCCCCTGACGGAATGAATTTCTCGAAAATGCTGATGGAGCATCGGAAACAGTTCACGAGGGGGCAGGGAGCGCCGCCAGAGTTTTCTCCGCTTTGGGAGTGGGCCCAAACACACGGGATAATCGGCCAGCCGGAATGAAATGGGGGCCGCTGTGCAAAATCGCGACTGGTTAGGCCAGTCGGCCTTACATTTCCGGGAACGGCTGATGCATCACAGCCTCCTCCGTGCGGGGCGAAAGCTCAAAAACAGGGCTGTGATTGTAACGATTTTGTTTTTGCTTGGTTTTGATGGGTGTTGATGTTGCTGGATGAAAGCACAAGCATTGATCGAACCCCGACTCTTTCCACGCGCGCGTGCGCGAGGGGCGAGAGCGACCCCAAAGCGTTCACGGTCGTTTTCTACGGCTGGACAATTTCTTGCTGCAAACCTGCGCGAGTCAGCGAAACGCTCCGCAAATCAGTTTGCGTGCATCTCGCTCTGAAAAACAGACTGCGCAACTTCGCGAAAATCTGCGCAAAAACTCGTTAGGCAATTAGAAATCAGCTGCTCTACCGACTGAGCTATCCATCGCTTGCATCGCCCAGCTTAAACTAGCTACTCGGCTCAGCTTAGCGGAACCATTCCACGCACATGACGCGCGCGCGCGCGTATGCGATAATCGAAGGCAGCTGGGTTTGAAATCAGCGACTGACACAATTGCGTGACAAGAGAGCCACACTTCCCCAAAAGGTAAAAAACATGCGCTCGGCCTGAGCCAATGATGAATCGATTTTCGCAATTTTGTGCGCTCGGCGCGACCCTCATGGCCTTGAGCAGCTGTAGCACTGTGAACGACCTGGTCACATCGAACCTGCCGGAGAGTCATTCCGGCCGGCCATCGATCATCGTGAGCTTGCGGGAGCAGGAAGCCTATCTCTACCGAGGGGGTTATAGAACTGCGTCGTCTCGGATATCAAGCGGCCGAGAAGGATACCGGACTCCAATTGGTCGCTTTCAAGTCGTCCGTAAGGACGAAGATCATCGCTCCAGTCTCTATGGTGACTACGTTGATGACTCGGGCCGGATCGTGAAGGCCAACGTCGATAGCAGGCGTGACAGCAGACCGCCGCAGTCGCACTTTGTGGGCGCTCCGATGCCCTACTTTCTGGAATTCTCGCCGGGCTACGGATTGCACCAGGGCTACCTGCCAGGGGTGCCAGCATCACACGGATGCATTAGGATGCCCTATTGGAAAGCGCGCCAGTTTTATAACGCGGCTCAGATCGGGACACCAGTGGTCGTAAAACCTTAATAGAAGAGGTGCGCTTGCGATGGCCCGAAGAAAGAACCTTGGTTGACAGTGATGCGTAATACCGGTCCGAGATGGTGTGGCGATACAGTCCTGGAATGTCCGCGAATCCTACCCAAACTCCTTCCGCCGCCCCTTCTGGCCGCCCTGTGTCTGGCGCTCGCGACGTTACCATTAGCGCAAGCTCAAGATGCGACCTCGATAACTCTCCCCGAAGGACCTTCAAAGACGGCAACGCCAACGGCGGCGCCGGAGAAACCGAGCCTGGAAATTTTGGCAGGGACACCAGATCATCAAAAGCCCGCGCCGAAAGTAGTCCCAGAGCAGACGCCGAGTGCACCAGAATTGGCAACTCCCGCGCTGAAAGCGGAACAAGGAACTAGTGTAAAAAGGAACGCAACTCCCACGACGAAACCCGAAGCGGCCAACCTTCCCGTTGCGGATGATCTGACGCCCCTGTCGTCTGCAAAAGCTATGGCCGTTAGGGCACCTCTCCCCGTGTACCCCTACAAAGCGAAGCACGACCATATCGCCGGTGACGGGGTTTGCGTTATGACCGTTGATACCGCGAGCGGCAAAGTAACCGATGCGACCATGGAGCAAAGCACCGGTAATGCGATTCTCGATAAAGCCACGACCAATGCTTTTCGAAAGTGGCGGTTCAAACCCGGAACGGTGTCGACGGTCCGAGTGCCCATCACCTATGGTTGGGCCGAAGGGTGGCGTGGGTCTGTTCGATCCAGCTACTGGGAAGTTCGATGACCGCTTTGCTTCGGTAGAAACACCGTCTGCCTTTGGCGCATTCTGTAAGGGCCTAGATTCCGCAGACCCAAATTACTGGCAACGCGTTTACGAGCATCTTGGTCTAAAGCAGAGGATTATGCACTTCACAAATGCTAAACCCTACGCTGGTTTGTTAGCGGTTTGGCTTTTTTCCTAAAGTATTGCTGGAGAAGAATGCCTTGCCGAAATACCACCACGCAGGCTCCCTCACATACCCTTCGAATACTCCACGCTTGTAGAATCGCACAATGATCTCCTGGTTTGCTAACATGGTGGAGTTGATTTGTTTTTGTATCGCTAGTTCGGCCGAAGCATCATAGAGCTTATCGCCACTCCGAGGAGTCTGCCACGGGGTTTTGGTGGCACGCGCTTCCTTGGGAGCCATCTCTACGCTAAACGGCGGCATATACTTGCTTGGGTGATATGCGCCAGTGATGAGTTCGAGAGGCGTCATGTAGCTGCCGGGAGCGAATTCTCCCACTGCTGCATTCACACCGGCTATGATAGCGGACGCAAACGCCACATACATTAAAAGGCTAATCGCAATTGAACGTTTCATTTGCCCTCCGCGGTTAATTAACTGCTCGCTATCAACGGCGCTTCTTTCGCCACACTTTCCGTTTCGCCTTCTTTCCCGAATTAATCGAACATGCGGGATTACTTCAGCGTGATTTCGCGCATGAGCTTGCTGCTTGGGCTACGAGAAAAGGGAGAAAGGGATGCGCACAAAACTCTGCAAAAATCAGAAATATGGGTCGACGGTAAACTAATTTCTTCCATATCTAGTAAGGAGAGAACCATGAAAAATGAAAATTCGGAATCGGTGGCGAGAAAGCTCGTCGCGGCGGGCAAGGGAATCCTGGCAGCGGATGAAAGTTTGCCGACGATCGAAAAGCGATTGAAAAGCATCGACGTTGCTTCAACGGAGGAGAATCGGCGCGCATACCGTGAAGTTTTATTTACTACAGCTGGCGTAGGCGAATTTATCAGCGGCGTGATTCTCTTTGACGAGACGATTCGGCAGAAAACTCGCGACGGTCGCACCTTCGTCGAGGCGCTGGAGCAGCAAGCGGTTATACCCGGCATCAAAGTCGACAAAGGCGCGAAGCCTATGGCGAATTTCCCCGGCGAGAGAATCACCGAGGGCCTTGACGGGCTGCGCGAGCGGCTGGCGGGATACCGGCAGTTGGGAGCGCGCTTCGCCAAATGGCGCGCGGTGATCGGGATCGGCGAGAAAATTCCTACACAAAGATGCATCGAGACAAACGCAGAGTTGCTGGCGCGCTACGCGGCATTGAGCCAGGAAGCGGATTTGGTGCCGATCGTCGAACCGGAAGTGCTTATGGATGGCGCGCACACTATTGAACGGCATTTCGAAGTCACCGAGCAAACGCTCCAAATCGTTTTCCATGCTTTGGCCAAGTACCGCGTTGCACTGGAAGCGATGCTATTGAAGCCGAACATGGTGCTTTCGGGAAAAGATTGCCCGCACCAAGCTTCGGTGCAGGAAGTCGCTCAAGCCACTTTGCGCTGCATGAAGCGCGTGGTCCCTGCCGCTATCCCCGGGCTTGTGTTTCTCTCGGGTGGGCAAACTGATTTGCAAGCCACCAAACATCTCAACGCGATGAATCGTCTGGATCGCGTGCCATGGGAACTGAGTTTTTCCTTTGGGCGCGCCCTGCAAGCTCCCGTGCTCACAGTCTGGAAAGGTGATCCGATGAATGTTGCTGACGCGCAACGGGCGCTCCACCATCGCGCCTGGTGCAATAGTAAAGCGCGCTTCGGTAAATACACCGAAGAAATGGAAATCAAGAAAGCGGTTGCATGAACACCAAGAAGGGCGTGATCGGTATTCTCACCGGCGGAGGGGATGTGCCGGGGCTGAATCCCGCGATCCGCGCGGTCACCATTCGCGCCCTGCGCGAAGGCTATCAGGTCGTCGGTCTCCGCCGTGGCTGGCTTGGCGCGATCAGCATCCTGCGCGATGAGCACGCCGACAACAGTGGGAACTTTCAAATCCTGACGGAAGAGATCGTCAATCGTGCGGGACGCACCGGCGGCACGTTTCTACATACCTCGCGCACGAACCCGTCAAGAGTGAAAAAAGAAGATGTGCCTGAGCCGCTGCGCGCAACGTACAATCAAGACAAGAACGATCTCACTCCCGAAGTCATCAAGAATCTGGATTGGCTGGGCATTGACTATCTGATTCCGATAGGCGGCGACGACACGCTTTCTTTTGCGACGCGCTTGCACAAGGAAGGCGTCAAGGTCGTCGCGATGCCCAAGACGATGGACAATGACGTGCCGGGCACCGATTATTGCATCGGCTTTAGCACCTGCGTCAGCCGCACGATTGAATTGTCGAATCGCCTCCGCACGTCGGCCGGATCTCATGAACGATTTCTCGTTATGGAAGTGTTCGGACGCTACGCGGGGTTCACCGCGATGCTGCCGACAATGGCGGGCGCGGCGAATCGGTGCGTCATCCCCGAATACAAATTCGACATCGAGCATCTGACCGAATTGTTGTGCTATGACCGCGCGCGCCATCCGAGCAAATATTCAGTCGTCATCGTTTCAGAAGGGGCAATGTTCGAAGGCGGCGAGATGGTGTTCTCCGACAAGACGACCGACGCGTTTGGGCACGTGAAACTCGGCGGCATCGGTGACCTGGTCTCGGCAGAACTCAAAGACCGTTCCGCCAAATACAACAAGGGCAAGCCGATCAATATCATCAACCAGCGTCTCGGCTACATGGTGCGCGGCGGCGATCCCGACGCGATTGATTCGATTGTGCCCATGGCGTACGGCAACCTCGCCCTTGATCTCATCCTGCACGGCCTCCAGGGCCGCCTCGTCGTCTTGAAGAATGGGCGCTATGACAACATGCCGATTGAAGTGGTGACCAGCACCAAGAAAACGGTCAACGTGGACAAATACTATAATAAGGAGCGCCTGCGTCCACTCTACACCGATTTCGAAATGCAGCCGCTATTCATCATGGCAAGTGATTAGGGGTGAAGTCAAAATGCGACCGAGGAGAACGAAAGCCAGGACAGCCCTTGGCGGGAGTACCGGGCCGTGTAGGCTCCGGGGTTTTTGTATTACATTAATCGACGCGGCGTGTCACAACAGTCACATCCAGCCCACTGTCACAACTGTCACCACTCACCACTTTGTCATCACTGTCCTCAGTCTATCCCGCTACTCCTCCGCAATGAATTAAGCCTATTACCCTTGCCCACTTTTTCACGGTCGTTTTCTACGGCTCGACAATTTCTTGCTGCAAAACTGCGCAAATTCAGCGAAACGCTCCGCAAATCAGTTTGCGTGGATCTCGGTCTGAAAAACAGACTGCGCAACTTCGCGAAAATCTGCGCAAAAACTTGTTAGGCAATTAGAAATGCCTTGCTTTATCGAAGTGAGCTAGCGCTTGATCGCGCTGAGCAGCCATTTGTTTTAGCTTTTCAAGATTCATGACTGGCGCCGGCCCCGCTTGAGCTGGCTTAGGATCTTGTTTGGCGAGTTTTTTAGTCATTTCTGCTTGTGCAAACTTCACGCTCTCAAGGACTGAGTGCACATGACTAATAATTTCGTCTGGCGACAGTGGTTTTCGCAAAAATCCACTCAAGCCAGCGTTCATCAGGCGATGAAGTCGATCAGCCTGAATGAAACCGGTGCAGAGCACTACCGGCACATCCGGGCGGATTTCCCGGAGGCGATGGAACGTCTCTTCGCCGTCCATCGACGGCATCGTTAGATCAAGAATCACCAACTGATAAACAGCAGGCCGGCGCCGAAAGAGATAAAGACAGTCGGCGCCGGACTCTGCGGTAGTGGCACGGTATCCGGCTGCAACAAGAATCGATTTCATGAGCGCCAACGCCTGTATCTCATCATCGACTACGAGAATCGTCGGCTTCGCGGCCATCGCCGTTACAGGCTGTAGCTCCAGGAGCGCTGCTAGTTGAGGGTTTATTAGCATCTTGTGGTCGGTTGCACCCGCATGCTCCGCCAATGCAGCCGCGATAGCTCCCGCTCGCGCGATGCACCCGCGCAACGTTTCCAAGCACTTCTTAGCGCCCCGGTTGCCTTCCAACATCTCCTCGACGTCAGAGCATGTTCCGGAAATGATTTGCAAAAGGTTGTTTATCTCGCTGGTAGCGCCAGACACCAATTGGCTCGGAACCGATCCGCCAACAGGACTTTGGGGGTTACTCTCGGAGGTAGAATCCATCTTTTTAGATTCTACAGCATACCGAATGCCGCCGGGGGACCCTTTAGAACCGCTTAATTTGCAAAAAATTAGGGGGTCGGCCCAAGCGAACACCGCGCGCTACCGATACGCTGGCGAGGTGCCGAATAGAGCATTCCACGCGCGCGCGAGGCCGACCGATCGAACAACTCCACGCGCGCGCGCGGGGCACTTTGCGGGCTCAATCCCGTTCACGGTCGTTTTCTACGGCTCGAAGATTTTTTGCTGCAACTGCGCAACTCAGTGAAGGACTCCGCAAATCAGTTTGCTTTGCGCTGGCTCTGAAAAACAGACTGCGTAACATCGCCAAAACCTGCGCAAAAACTCGTTAGACAATTACAAATCAGGCAACTTCGTCCGTGGAAGCCCGGGAAAAAGGCACCTGAGAACAGGCGAAACGCTGAGAACTGAAGCCTGATAAAAGCCTGCCGCCACTTGCGCCCGCCAACTGCTCGGCTGGAGCCCCCGCCGTTTGACGAATACTTGCCAAATATACTGTGGATTTTTGCGTTTTGGTTCGGCTCGTTGCGCATTCGCGAAGTTACCGATTTTCATAGGTAAATGGCAGCTTCCAAGAGTGGCTGCCCCGCTTGGATTCGAACCAAGAATAACGCCTCCAAAGGGCGCTGTGTTACCGTTACACCACAGGGCAAACAGTCAGCGACCGGTTTGAATCGCTGAGTTTAGGTGCAAACGGTAGCGCGCTCGATTGCGCGCGCAATTATTCGCCGGTTGGTTTCGGCAGCTGAATATCAACGGTGGTGCCTTTGCCGGCAACGCTGCGGATCGAAATTTTGCCGCCGTGTGCCTCGACAATCGCCTTCGCCACCGCCAGGCCGACACCGTTTGCCTTCAAATCGCCGTAACGTTCGAAAGGTTCAAACAAGGTGGGCATCGCTTCGGGCGCAATTCCGCCACCGGTATCGGAAATTCGCAGCATCACCTGCTTGTCGATGGCATCGATGGTGAACGTGAGCGCGCCACCGCGCGGCATCGCGTGCATCGCATTCTCGATCACGTTGCCAAGTCCGCGGGCAAACCGTCCGAGGTCGATGTCGATGTTGCCTTGGTAACGGATGTGTTTAATGAACTCGATGTTTTTGCTCGGGAGGAGATGAAGCGATTGGCGATTCACTTCGTCGAGCAGTCGCCAGATTGAAACTAATCGCTTGCTCACTGAAACCGAACCGCGGGTGTAATCGAGCAAGTCCAATGTCATTCCGAGGATGCCGTTGACTGTGTCAGTGAGCATTTTGCTTAGTTCGCGCAGATGTCCGTCGGCCGATTCGGTTGCGATCAAGTCGGAACAACAACGCGCGATGCAAACCGGATTTTTCAAATCATGGATCATCGCGTTGGCAAGAGCGCCGGCCACGCGGAGTCGTTCCGCGCGCATGGTTTCGCGCATGAAATGTTTGTTTACACTGCGGACCCGCGCCGTGATCGCGCGCAGAAAATTCATGTGCAGGCGGCTGGGTGAAAGCTCGAGAATCTCTTGAAACGTGTCTTCCGTGAGCGCACCGATCAGTGCCGGCTCCACCGCCGTCGCGGTGGTTGAATGCGGCTCGCCCGCCAACAGGGCGGTTGCGCCAAAGAAATTTCCCTGATCGACGTAGTCGAGGATCTCGCGGTCGACGCCCTCTGCTCCCTTCGCAATTTTAACGCAGCCCTGCCCTACCAGGTAGAGCGAATCGCCCGGTTCGCCTTCACGAAAAATTATTTCGCCGGGCTTCTTTCGCAGCACGCCAAGTTTTGGCGCGATGCGCTCGATGATGTCGGCATCAACGCCTTCGAATAGCCGATTATCGTAAAATCTCTCGATGGCTTGAGCCCGCGCGGTCGTTTTCATTCAATCAAAATCACCTCGCGATCGATGAGCCTTCCGGCAGAGCGCTACCAATTTGAGCGTACTTCAGGCTGTCCAGAAAGCCCCGGACATGGTCGACAATCTCGTCAGGTGCGAGTGGTTTTCGCAGAAATCCCGCGATTCCGGCCTTCATCAATCGGTCAAGTCGATCTCGTCGAATAAATCCAGTGCACAGAACAACCGGTATTTCGGCTCGAATCTCGCGCAGCCGATGAAACGTTTCTTCTCCATCCATGAACGGCATTGTCAGATCGAGCAGAACCAGTTGGAATGCCTGGGGCTGTCGCCGGAATAGATCGAGCGCTTCAAACCCCGATTGCGCGGTCACGGCTTGGTAACCTGCTTCGCTCAGCAGTCGCCTGATCAGAACCAGAGCCATCTGTTCATCATCGATCACGAGGATGGTTGGCCTGGCGCGCGGCATTTCGCTGATCATCTTTGGTTTCAGGAACGACGCGAGCTCAGGATGCATCAGCACTTTTTGATCAGCGCCCCCAACCTGCTCGGCCAATTGCGCGGCGACCGCTGCCGCGCGATCGATGCTCAAGCGCAGCATATTAAGATATTGCTCCGAGCCTTCGCTGCCTTCCCACAAGTTGCCAATCTCCGCGCTGGTGCCGGAAATGATCTGCAATAGATTATTCAATTCGCTGGTCGCTCTTGAGACCGATTCTCTCGAAACGGACTTGCGCGGTGGGCGCGGCGGTTTGCTTTCGGGGTTCACCGAATTTGTTTGCAGCAATCGGGATGCCTTTTTCCTAGAAAACTATGACCCCCCCGAAAGTGTGCCAACATGTCGCCGTGAGAGCCGGTTTCGGTTGCTTGAAATCGGGTTCGCAATCGACGCGAACCGCCGTATATTTCTAACCCAGTTTATGAACGAGCTTCGTGTCGAAAACCTCTATGTCGCCATCGGCGATCAGCAGATCGTGCGCGGCCTGAGTCTGGCCGTGCCCCGCGGCGAAGTGCATGCCATTATGGGTCCGAACGGCTCCGGCAAAAGCACCCTCGCCAAAGTCATGGCCGGTCATCCCGATTATCATGTGACCAAAGGCAAAATCACCATGGACGGCGAAGACCTTCTTGCGCTCGAGCCCGATGATCGTGCGCGCAAAGGCTTGTTTCTCGCATTTCAATATCCGAGCGAAGTTCCCGGTGTGACGATCGCGAACTTTCTCCGCGCCGCACTTCAATCGCGTTTGCCCGAAGGCGAAGAACTCGAAGCCACCGATTACTACGCGAAGCTTTACGAAAAAATGGAGTTGCTCGGGATGGACCGTTCGTTCACTTCACGCGCGGTCAACGAAGGTTTTTCCGGCGGCGAAAAAAAGCGCACTGAAATTTTGCAGCTGGCGATGCTCGAACCAAACTACGCGGTGCTCGACGAGACCGACAGCGGCCTCGACATCGACGCCCTCAAGACGGTGGCCCACGGTGTGAATTCGTTGCGAGGCTCCAAGATCGGCATACTTTTAATTACGCACTACCAGCGTATCTTGAATTACATCGTTCCCGACCACGTGCATGTGATGGTGCAAGGCCGGATCGTGCGCAGCGGTGGGAAGGAGTTGGCGCTTGAGCTGGAGGAACGAGGTTACGATTGGGCGCGCGCGGGAGCGGATGAACCAGTGCTGACGAGGTAAAATCAAAATGAAAACCGAAACCAAAGCCGTCGATATCGACCGCGACAAAGGCGATTTCGCTTATCCGGAAGTTCACGTCAAAGACGCGGGCCGCGGTCTGAGCGAAAAAACCATTCACTACATCTCCGACGTCAAGGAAGATCCGGATTGGGTCCGCGAATTTCGTCTCCGAGGTTTGAAAACATTTCTGGAGAAACCGCTGCCGACGCATTGGGCGAGCAAAGATCTGGAGGCAATCGATTTCGACAAAATCCGTTACTATCTCGCGCCTGGCACAGGGGCGAAGCGCAGCTGGGAAGAAGTGCCGGAGGACATCAAACGCACTTTCGAGCGGCTCGGCATTCCCGAACAAGAACGGAAATTTCTCGCCGGAGTTGAAGCGCAGTTCGACAGCGAAGCCGTTTACTCAAACATTAAGAAAGCGGTCGGCGAGCAAGGCGTCATTTTCGTCGGCTCGACCGAGGGCCTGAAAAACCACCCGGAAATTTTCCGGAAATGGTTCGGCAAAGTTATTCCGATCGGCGACAACAAATTTAGCGCCCTCAACTCGGCCGTGTTTAGCGGTGGGTCGTTCATCTACGTCCCGCCCGGCGTCAAAGTGAAACATCCGCTTCAGGCCTACTTCCGGATCAACGCCGAGAGCTTCGGGCAATTCGAGCGCACCCTGATCATTGCCGACGAAGGCAGCGAAGTCACTTACATGGAAGGTTGCACCGCGCCGAAGTTTGAGACGGTAGCGCTGCACAGCGCGGTAGTCGAACTCGTCGCGCTCAAAGGCGCCAAGCTTCAATACATCACTGTCCAAAACTGGTCGTCCAACGTTTTCAATTTGGTGACGAAACGTGGGCTCGCGCACGAAGATGCCGAGATTAAATGGATCGACTGTAATATCGGGTCGCGGCTGACCATGAAATATCCGGGCGTGGTGTTAAAAGGCCGTAAATCTCGTGGCGAAGTGCTCTCGATCGCGCTCGCCAACAATGGTCAGCACCAGGATACCGGCGCGAAAATGATTCACGCCGCCGATGAAACGACTTCGAACATCATTTCGAAATCGATCTCCATCGGAACCGGCCGCGCCACCTATCGCGGCCTCGTGCATGTGCCGAAGCACTTGAAGCATTGCAAGAACAACACGGAGTGCGACGCGCTCCTCATCAACTCCACCAGCCGCACCGACACGTATCCGGCAATCACCGTCCGCGGCACCGGTAATTCGGTGCAACACGAAGCCAGTGTCAGTCAGGTCAGCGCCGATCAAATCTTTTACATGCAACAGCGCGGCTTGACTGAAGCGCAGGCGATGAGCTTGAGCGTGAACGGATTCGTCAACGATCTCGTTCGCCAGTTTCCGATGGAATACTCGGTCGAACTGAAACGGTTGATCGAGCTCGAGATGGAAGGCTCGGTCGGATAATTTTTTCCGTAAGCAAGATCTACATCGGCGGTCTGCGGACCGCCGTTTCCGTCTAAGATCGACAATGTCCTCAATCGCTCATGATGAAACCGTAAGCTCGAAAGGAATCCTTTCGGGTCCGATTGAGTCGCGCGATTTGCCCGATTGGTTTCGGGAACAACAGGCTGTCGCGTGGGAAAAATTTGAATCGATCCCACGGCCGATGCGCAAAGATCAGGCATGGCGCTTCTCTAATGTCGATCTTCTCGATCTCGCATCGTTCAAATTCAGCCCCGAACTTTCGGACGACGACCGCCGCAACGTTTTGCATTACTCGGGCGGACTGGATGAATTCTCCGGCCGGATGATTTTTGCCGGCGATCAGCTGATCGAGCGCAATATTGTTTCGGAAGAGTTGAAAAAACGCGGCGTCATTTTTCAGCCGCTCGAGCGCGCCATGGTGGAGCACGCCGATCTATTCCAAAAATATTTCATGTCGACCGAGGCTTCTCTCGGCTCGGCAAAGTTTGGGGCGCTTCATCAGGCGCTCGTCTCGTCCGGGACGTTTTTGTTCGTCCCGCGCGGAATTGAAATCGAACAGCCAATCGAAATCTTTCACTGGTTACGCGGCGAAAATGTATCCGTATTTCCGCACCTGCTTCTGATCGCTGATGAACTGGCAAAAGTTACGGTGATCGAGCATTTCCGCTCGTGTGATCGGCGCGCGCCCGGCTTTGCTTGCGGAGTAAACGACCTCATCGCCGGGCCCGGCGCGAAGGTCACTTATGTTTGTGCACAGGACTGGGGCGCTAACGTTGTCGCCCTCCAAATGAACACGACCGCGGTCGATCACGACGCCTCCGCGATGAGTTTGAATCTAAATCTCGGTTCAAGATATTCGCGCTTCGAAAGTCTGAGCCGGCTCGTCGGCGAAGGCGCGCGAAGCGATCTGCTGGCGGTCGCCGTCGCGGCGAACGAACAGGAATTCGACTCCCGGACGTTGCAAGATCACATATCGCCGCATACCGCCAGTGATCTGCTTTACAAAAATGCGCTCGACGATCGCGCCCGCTGCACATTCGGCGGACTGATTCGCGTCGAACCGCACGCCCATTTCACCGACGCCTACCAAAAAGTTCGCAACCTTCTTTTGAGCGACGACTCCGAGGCGAACTCGATGCCCGGCCTCGAAATTTTGGCTGATAACGTCCGCTGCACTCACGGCGCCACGTCTGGCCAGATCAACGAAGAGGAAATGTTTTATCTCCATTCGCGTGGTATCCCGACAAAAATCGCTCAACGCCTCATCGTCACCGGCTTCCTGAACGAAGTCATCCAGCGCCTCGATCAACCGGCGATCGCGGCGCATTTGAATCGGTTGATCGACCGAAAATTTGCGCATAGCCGATAGCTCCGGCCTGTTGCTGGTCTCCGAGAATTCTTTTGCATCGCTGCGCGGCGGTGTTGTATTTTGATTCCCCTTTTCGACTACCATGGACGTAAGCGGACATATCGGCGCAATCTTGAATCAAAAGAGCGGCGAGGTCTTCTCGATCGCGCCGGACGCGACTGTGTTCAAGGCCATCGAGCTGATGGCGGACAAGAACGTGGGCGCGCTGCTGGTGATGAAGGGTGAAAACCTGGTCGGGATCATTTCAGAGCGCGATTACACGCGAAAAGTTTTCCTCCGCGGCAAATCGTCCAAGGAAACACGGGTGGATGAAATCATGTCGTCGAAAGTTTCGACAACCAAGCCTGGAGAAAGCGTTGATGAATGTCTGCGCCTAATGACCGAAAAACATATCCGTCACCTGCCGGTGGTCGATGGCGGCAAAGTGATCGGGATTATTTCCATCGGGGATTTGGTCAAGCACGTCATCTCTTGCCAAAGCGCCACCATCGCGCATCTGGAAAGCTACATCAGCGGTGGGTATTCCGGATAATCTCCGCACCCACTCTTGTGTCATGTCGACCGGAGTGGAGACATCTCTAAATGTTTCTGAAATAGTAGGAGATTCCTCGACTTCGCTCGGAATGACAAAAACTGCGCCCGAGCCGCCGCTACAGTTTCCAGACCGTTTTTCCGCCCACGATCGTTCGCACCGCGCGGCCTTTTAATCTCCAGTTGTCGAACGGCGAATTGCGGGATGCGGATTCAAACTTGTCGATCTTAACAGTCCATTCCAGATCCGGATCGATCAGCGTCACGTCGGCCGACGTGCCAACCGACAATGTGCCAGCGTCGAGTTTAAGAAGTTTTGCCGGTTCGACCGTGTACATCTCGATTAAACGGACGATATCGATCTTGCGATGTTTGTGGACGAGTTGATCGATGAAAATCCCAAGCTCCGTTTCCAGCCCCACAATCCCAAACGGCGCCTGATCGAACTCCACTTCCTTCTCAAACTCGGCGTGCGGCGCATGATCCGAACCCAAGATCGACAATGTGCCATCGGCGATGCCTTGGATGATCGCATCGACATCCGCTTTCGACCGCAGAGGCGGATTCATTTTGTAATTGGTGTCGAAATTCTGGATCGCTTCGTCGGTCAGCGCGATGTGATGCGGGCAAACCTCGCCGCTGATCTTCACTCCTCGCGCACGCGCTTCGCGGATCAAACGCACACTTCCAGCCGCGCTGACGTGCTGACAGTGAATATGATGATCGCAAAGTTCGGCCAGCAAAATATTTCGCATTACGATCGCTTCTTCGCCGGCGGCCGGCCAGCCGGGCAAACCGAGAAGAGTACTCCAGTAGCCTTCGTTGACCACGCCGTTCCCGACCAAACTGTAATCCTGGCAATGATCGAGCACGGGCAGTCCAACCATGCGCGCGTATTCGACTGCGCGCCGCATCAATTCGTGATTTTGGACGCAATGGCCGTCGTCGGTGATCGCAACCACGCCGGATTGACCTAACGAACCGATCGGTGCGAGCTCTTCGCCTGCTATATTTTTTGAGATCGCGCCGGTCGGCAAAACATTGACGCACGCCTTGTCCGCGGCGCGATCTTTGATCCAGGCGATCGTCGCCGGATTATCAGCAGCCGGCGATGTGTTCGGCATGCAGACAATCGTGGTGAATCCGCCCGCCGCCGCGGCCCGCGCGCCGGATTCGATTGTTTCCTTGTGACCAAATCCCGGCTCGCGCAGATGCACGTGCAGGTCGATCAGACCCGGGGCGACGATGAGATTGCTTGCATCAATCTCATTGATTTTTGATTTTTGATTTTTGATTTTTGATTTTGAAGCGACGATCTTTCCATGCGCGATGTAAAGATCCGCGATTTCATCGCGTTTGTTAGCCGGGTCGATCACGCGGCCATTGCGAATAATGGTCGCGCTCATGTGGCGATTCCTCCGCAGAGATAAAGAACGGCCATCCGGACGGCGAGCCCGTTGGTGACTTGATCGAGAATCACGCTCTGCAGTCCGTCGGCGACTTCGCTATCGATTTCGACGCCGCGATTGATCGGCCCCGGATGCATGACGAGACAATCCGGCTTCAGCAACTTCGCGCGCTCTTTGGTCAGGCCGAAAAGCGTGGTGTATTCGCCGATCCCAGGGAAATATTCTTTGCGCTGACGCTCGTGCTGGATGCGCAGCAGATTCACCACGTCCGCCGTCGGGAGCACGTCGTCGATCTTGTGCGAAACGGTGACGCCGAGATTTTCGAACTCGCGCGGGACGAGCGTGCTCGGTCCAACCAGCGTGACCTGCGCGCCGAGTTTCGTCAGGCCGAAAATGTTGGAGCGCGCGACGCGGCTGAAGAGAATGTCGCCCACGATGACGATGTGGAGATTGTCGACCTTGCCGCGCTTCTCGCGAATGGTGTAGATATCGAGCAGTCCTTGAGTTGGGTGTTCGTGCGCACCGTCGCCGGCATTGATGACGCTCGATTTCAATCGCTGCGCCAAAAACTGTGGCGCGCCAGCGGAACTGTGGCGCAAAACGAGAATGTCGGCATGCAGAGCTTCGAGATTGCGCGCCGTGTCTTTGAGTGTCTCGCCTTTAGTCAGACTCGACGTCGTCGCGGAAATGTTGATCACGTCCGCGCTGAGACGAAACGCCGCTAGCTCGAACGACGTGCGCGTCCGCGTGCTTGGTTCGACGAAAAAGTTGACCAGCGTTTTGCCACGAAGCGCGGGCACTTTCTTGATCTCTCGGGTGCCGACTTGTTTGAACGCATCGGCTGTTTCGAGAATAAAATTGATTTCGTCCGCGGAAAGTTCGCCCAGCCCAAGCAGGTCTTTGCGGTTCCAATTCGTGCTCATTGTTTAAACAACCAGACTGCGTCCGGTTCCTGGTCGACGTTTTGGAGACGGACCTGGATTTGTTCCTTGGTCGCGGTCGGCAAATTTTTGCCAACGTAATCAGCACGGATCGGCAACTCGCGGTGGCCGCGGTCGATCAGCGCGGCGAGTTGAATCCGCGCCGGCCGGCCGAATGAACTGATCGCGTCCATCGCCGCCCGCACGGTGCGCCCGGTGAAAAGAACATCATCGACAATGATGACGGTGCGATTTTCTAGCGGCAGCGGCAGTTTCGATGCGTGCACAATCGGCAGCTCCGCGCGGGTGCCGACATCGTCCCGATGCATCGCGACATCGATCGTTCCCGTCTCGATGTCGATCTTCGCAACTTCGCGAATGAACTCGGCGATGCGCCGCGCGATCTCCACTCCGCGCAACGGAATGCCTGCGAGCACGACCGACTTCAGGTCAGCGTTTTGCTCAATAATTTCGTGGGCGATCCGCCACAGCGCGCGCCGGATCGCTTCTGCGTCCATGATTGCGACGCCAGGGTTCTGTTTGGTCTCTTTCATTTGCATCCTTGGCGACCTCGCAGGATCGCTTTAAAGGAGCTAAAAATCAGGAGGCTGCCTTTTCTGTGCGAGCCTCCTTCATTCGCCGCTCCCGCCAATGGGAGCGATGTTTCACGATCCAATCGAGAAGCGCTTTTTCAAAGCCGATGTCTTTGCCGGCTTTTTCGCTCTCGATCCATTTATGTTTCAAAATTTCTTCCCGCTCGGCCAGGAACTCTTTATAGAGGACCGAATTCTTAACAAACTGCAATTTGTCTTTCTCGGCCTCGGCAATCGGCATGTCGACAGCTTTTTCCATAAAAACGAGAATCAGTCAATAGAAAGTGAATAACTCGTTGGTAAGTATGACGTAGCATCAGCCATACCTATTTAAAGTAGGCAGCAAGATTCGTTAAGCTAGCGCCTCGCGAATACGGCTTGCGATCTTCATAAATTCCACCGCCACCGGAGACTGTCGATCTTGCGCGACGATAGGTTCCCCGCGGTCGCCGGCTTCGCGGGTGGCAATGTCGATCGGGATTTGGCCGAGGAGCGGCACGCGGAGCCGCTTGGCTTCGCGCTCGCCACCGCCGCTGCCGAAGATGTGGTATCGCTTGTTATCGGACGGCGAAACGAAGTAGCTCATGTTTTCCACCAGACCGAGCACCGGAACATTGACTTTCTCGAACATGGTCGCCGCTTTGCGCGCATCGATGAGCGCGACTTCCTGCGGCGTCGTGACAATGATTGCGCCGGAGAGCGCGACCGTTTGCACAATCGTGAGTTGAATGTCGCCCGTGCCGGGCGGCAAATCGAGAACCAGGAAATCAAGCTCGCTCCAATCCACCTGTCGCAAAAATTGTTGGGTGTAGCGCGTCACCATTGGTCCGCGCAAAATGGCCGGCGACGCGTCGTCGAGCAAAAACCCCATCGACATCAGCTTGAGATTATATTGTTCGATCGGGACGATTTTGTTTTCGTCAGTGGCCGTCGGTCGTTCCCGAGTGCCGAACATGAGCGAAATGCTCGGACCGTAAATATCGCAGTCGCACAAACCGACGCGCGCTTTGGTTTGTTCGAGCGCGACCGCGAGATTTGCCGCGACAGTGGATTTGCCTACGCCGCCCTTCCCGCTCGCCACCGCAATGACATGTTTGATTCCGGGAATCCGCGTCGCGCCAACACTCGCGCCCGCGCCAGCGGGCGGCGCTTGGATGTCGATCAAAACTTTTGCCGCGTGAACGCCGTTGATTGTTCGCAATGCTTTTTCCGCATCGCTCTTGATTGCCGCCGGGATATTCGGGTCGTTAGTCGCGAGCGCGAGCTGCACTTTGACTTCGCCGTCGTGGATCTGCACATCCTTGACGAGGCCGAACGACACGATGTCGCGGCTGAAACCAGGATACCTGACAGACCGCAAGGCATCGCGAACTTGCTCCTCGGAAATCGACATCTTTGCAACTTAGGCTGCGGATGTGGCCAGTAAAGATGTGACCGGATCTTCTTTGCTTGAAAAACTCACGCCTTCCGCACAGCATCGCGGCATGAAGAAACAAGTCTCTTTTCGAATTGTTCTAGCTGGAGTCGTGATCGCGCTTCTTGGTGCGTGCGCAATGTTCCAGGAGAGCGGAAAGTCCGCGGTGGTCGGAACTTGGACGAACTCACTCGGCACGGTTTGGGCGATCCGAGCTGACGGCACGTTCGATGTCGATCTAAAGCATCATGGTAAGCGTGATGCTTGGGGCACCTACACCGTCCAAGACGATCAGATTACAATTCAGCGCACCGGCGGAGTGAACCCGAAAGGGTGCAGTGGTCCGGGCGTTTACAAATTCAATCGAACGGGCGATACGCTGCAGTTCACGTTGGTGAGCGACAAATGCAAGTTGCGCCAAAAAAACGTGCTCCAGCCCTGGACGCCTTGGAAGAAGAAATAACCGGCTGTCGTTAGGCGCGAAGCGGGTTGATCCTGGTAATCAGTGACCGATACCGTTGGCGAAGAAAACTCGTTCGCGCTCAATCTCGGCCCCGCGGTCGGAGAAAAAATCCCGCAGCTCCGGCGTCAGGTACTCGCCGTTGGGAAGTGGATTGAGTGTCAGATATATTTTGCCGCCAGGCGCTAGCCGTAATTGCAGATCGCGCAGCAGGAAAGCCCATTCGCCCGGTCCCCAACGCGAGTTCGTCCCGCGGTACCGGTCAAAGCCGATCGAAAATGCAGTGATCCAGTCGAATTGCTGGTGGAAGTTCGGGAGCGATTCGAACGGTTTGATCCCGAAAACAGTGCGCGGCACACCAAAAACTTCGAGCAGTTCCTTAAAAAGCGGCGATTGGTCAACGTCGAGACCAAGAACGGAATGGTTGAACCGTTTCAGAATGAACAAAAAAAATCCGCCGCCACAGCCGAGATCGAGGACGCGCTGTGGCGGGCAGCGATGAAGTTTCAAATCCTGGACGCGCTCGCGGTTGACGCGCAACCATTGATCGACATCAGCATATTTCGAACCGGCGTAACGTTTCTGGATTTCGGCGAGCCGGTTTTGATCGATGCCGGCGAGAACCGGACCAAACGGCAGGCGAAAAACGGAACGCTGCGCCCTCCGCCAGCCGCGCCGGTAAGTTTCCGGACGAGTTAACTTGGCGAGTTTTCGATGCAACTTCATTTGATCGCCTCCGCGATTTCGCGCAGCAATCCGGGCCCGCGATAAATCAGGCCAGTGTAAATCTGCAGAAGTTGGGCGCCGGCTTCGATTTTTTCACGCGCGGAACTGGCGTCCCCGATTCCGCCGGAAGCGATAACAGGGATTGTCGATTTTGCCGTGATCGCGCGGACAAGCGCAGTGGATCTTTCCCGCAGTGGCGCGCCGCTCAATCCGCCTTGCGCGTCTTGCGCAGTTGGGATCGGCGAGTGATCCAGCGTTGTATTCGTGGCAATAATCCCGGCGACCTTGTTTGCTTCGCAGATTGAAAGAATTCGCTGCAGCTCTTCTGGCGACAAGTCCGGCGCAATTTTCACGAGGATAGGCTTACGCGTTATCAGATTTTTCTCGCCGATCGCTGAGAGCAATTCGGAAAGCGCATCCGGCCCCTGCAGCTCGCGCAACCCCGGTGTATTTGGCGAACTGACATTGAGCACAATATAATCGGCAAATTCGCGCAGAAGCCGGAACGAATAGACATAATCTTGACTTGCCTCCGTTAGCGGCGTGCTCATCGATTTTCCAATGTTGATTCCGACCGGCACCTTTGGCCGACGGCCGCTGCGCTGTAATCTGCTCAGTCGCTGCGCGACCATTTCGGCGCCGTCGTTGTTGAAGCCGAGTCGGTTGATCAACGCGCTATGTTCGGGGAAACGAAAAATACGCGGCTTCGGATTACCGGGCTGCGGCTTTGCCGTCACCGTCCCGATCTCAATGAAACCAAACCCAAGCGCAGCCCATGCCGGCAACGCGACGCCGTTTTTATCGAGACCAGCCGCAAGGCCAATTGGATTTGGGAAATTTAGACCGAACAATCTTTTTGGTTTCCGGATCGGCTGGAATAGCCTTAGCGCGCGAAGGGCAAGATCGACACGCGATGCTACGCGCAAACTCCCGATTGTGAGCCGGTGGGCGATTTCGGGATCGATTGAAAAGAGAAGCGGCCTAACGAGTCGCTCGTAGGCGTCCTTCATTTGCCGATGCAAAATTGGCTGAAGACAGAATCCAGAATTTGTTCAACGCCGACCGTACCGATCACTTCACCCACCGCTGCCAGCGCCTCATTAAGATCAACCGACAGGTACTCAGGTGAGATTGTTTCGTGGAAGGTCTTTCGTGCGCGATCGCACGCTTCCAACGCGCGTCGCAAGCAATCGCGGTGCCGTATGTTAATGGCGAGCGCGTTTTCCGGCCGCAAATTTTGTGTCCTAAAATGGGAGAGAATTTCGTTTTCGAGCAGGTCCAACCCCTCGCCAGTTGCGCATGAAATCCGGAGAGCGGCGACGTTTTGCCAGTCGCTGTGTTCAGGCAGGTCACTCTTATTAAGAACAACAATCTCGTTTCCGTTCCGGCTACCTTGCTCAAAGTGGGCCGGCTGCGAGACGCTTCGGTCGATGATGTGCAAACGCAGGTCCGCTTTCTGCAATGAACGTTCGGTGCGCGCAATTCCCTCGCGCTCGACATCGGAGGCTGATGTCCGGAGGCCGGCGGTATCGAGCAAACGAACCGGAACCCCGCGCAGATTGACGGTTTCTTCGATGGTATCGCGGGTTGTGCCGTGAGTGTCGCTCACAATTACGCGCTCGTAGCCGAGGAGGCGATTGAGCAAGCTGGATTTACCAGCATTGGTCGCTCCATAGATCACGACCCGAACGCCGTCGCGCAAAATGCGGCCGTGATCGGCAGTTGCAAGAAGCCCGGCAATTTGTCCGCGAACTGAGTCGAGTCGCGCGCGCAATGAATCACCTTCGTCAGGCGCGATTCCTTCCTCTGAAAAATCGATTGAGGCTTCGATATGGGCGAGAAGATCGACCAGGTCGTGGCGAATATTTTCGATTTTTTCACCAAGCTTGCCCTCGAGTTGTTCGGTAGCGGAGCGGAGCGCCAGATCGGTGCGAGCGCGAATCAAGTCGATCACGGCTTCCGCCTGGGTCAGGTCCATTTTGCCATTGAGAAAAGCGCGCTCGGTAAATTCTCCCGGACGCGCACCACGCGCACCCGTGCGCAAACAAGCTTCGAGAACTTTCGCTGTCACCAATGTTCCACCATGGCAGCTAATCTCGGCAAGATCCTCGCCCGTGTAACTGGCCGGCGCGCGATGGATCGACATCATGACTTGGTCGATCAAGTTTCCTGATTCGCTGACGAGCTCGCCCAAGTGCTGAACGTGGGAAACAAATCGCAAGGGCGATTCTTTGCCGCGAAAAATCTTGTCCGCGATCGGGATGGCATTTGGGCCGGAGATTCGCACCAGGGCGATTGCGCCTTCGCCAGCGGGTGTCGAGATCGCGGCGATTGTTTCGGCAGCGATCACTTCCGATTCGCCTGCGGCCGAAAGTGTCGCTCCTACGAGAGCAGATTCTTCAGCGCTGCGATGCATTTTTCGTTTTGTTCCATTGTTCCCACGGTGATGCGCAACCACTCCGGCAAATTGTAGCCGCGCAACGGGCGAACAATAATTTTCATGTTCAGCAGTCTTTTGAATACCGCCGGACCTTCGCCCACATTGACGAAAACAAAATTGCCCGCGCTTGGATTAAATTTCAATTTCATCGCCCGAAATTCGTTTTCTAAGTAAGCGCGGCCGGAATCCACTACCCGTTTACTTTTGCGCGAATGTTCGTCGTCTCCGCTAGCGGCCAGCGCACCGATCTGAGCGACGCCGTTAACATTGAACGGTTGTCTGGTTTTCTGGAGAACCTCAATCAGCTCCGGTCGCGCGATTCCATAGCCCACGCGCAGACTGGCCAACCCATGAATTTTCGAAAACGTGCGCAAAATGACAACATTCCGGCCCTTGCGCACGTGGCGAAGCGTATCGGGTGGATCGTCCAGAAATTCAAAATAGGCTTCATCCAAAACGGTGATGACCTCTTCCGGCACACGCGCCAGGAAGTTGTCGATCTTCTCCTGCCCAATCAATGATCCGGTTGGATTGTTTGGATTGGCAATGAAGATGATTTTCGTTTTGGGCGTGATCGCGCTTAGCATCTCGTCCAGCTCGGGTTGAAAGTCTGTTGTCGGCGTTTCAATAGTGCGTGCATCAAAGAGCTGCGCGATCAATTTATAAGCGATAAACGCGTACTCCGAAGTTATGACTTCGTCACCGCGATTGAGAAACGCGTGTGCGACGAACTCGATGACCTCGTTGGAGCCATTTCCGAGAATAACATTTTCGCAACTTAATCCCAATCGCTCCGCGATTGCCTCACGCAAATAGACACCGCTCCCTTCGGGATAGAGCTGCGCCGATTCAAGCGCAGCGCGCATCGCCGTTACGGCTTTTGGAGACGGACCAAGAGCGTTCTCGTTGGAAGCGAGCTTAATGATTTCGCTCGGATCGAGACCCAGCTCCCGCGCCGTTTCTTCGATCGGCTTGCCCGGTTCGTAGACGGCCAGATCGCGCAGTTGCCGGTTTGCTCGGTTCCAGATTGACTTCACGCGATCAAATCTAGACGCAATTGAGGGACGAACAAAAGCAGCTGAGCAACAGGGAACTCACTTGGCCGAATCCGGCGGTGAATGGAGTCTAGGTGAATCCAATCGGGTAACGCCCTAGGGCAGGTCGCCACAGGCGCTGGCGCGCAAAAACCGCAACAAATCCGTTTTTTTGCTTGCGTCTTGGGGAGCGTTTCAGGTAAAAGCGCTCCTGTCAGGTTGCGGTTAGAGGCGACATAAAGACTCTTATTGACCTTGCGACTCAATTATGAGAAATATGGGAATCATAAAACCAGCATAAAAATGATCATGAGTATTTTTGATTTTAAAAAGATCGTGTCCGCGGCTGCCCTCGCAGTTGCTGCGCTCTTTTTTGCGTCCAGCGCTCAGGCCACCATCGTGGATCTGATCAACGGCGACAGCGGCACAATCAATGGAGCCATCTTCGAGTACACGCCGCCACCAGGGACTGGTACGGGAGTCATTACGCCCTTCCTGCGTGTACAGGCCGATGGAACCGAGCAAGGATATAACACTTCGAACCCCTCTCCGCCATTCGATGATAAAACGGGGCCGTTTACCCACGATATAACTTTTGCCGATCTGATGACAACCGAGGTCACAATCGGTGGCCAGAACTATTTTAAGATTCTCTTGGACATCAATCAGGTGGGCGGCGACGGCTCGTTGCTTTCACTTGACCAACTGCAATTCTATACGTCGGCCAACGGCAGCCTGAACACGACCAATCTCAGCTTACTTGGGACGCTGCGCTATACATTTAACGTGGGTGATAAAGTGTTACTGGACGCCTCACGCAATCCCGGCAGCGGCGGCGGCGACATGTTTGCATTCATCCCGGTGAGCGCATTCGCCGGTACCGCCCCGACCGATTTCGTTTACATGTATTGCCATTTCGGCGATACATATGAATCGAACGACGGGTTCGAAGAATGGGCGCTGATCGTCAATCCGATTCCGGAAGCGAGCGCGTTTTTCCCGATTGTCGGTTTGTTGGCAGCGGTTTTTTCAACTCAGTTCGTGCGACGCCGGCAACTGCAGCAACTTTCGAAATAAACGAGCATTCTGCTTTCAGAAGCTCCTTGTCTGGCGTAGGTAGGGGAGGCGACAGCGAATTCTGTCGCCTCGGTTCTTTTTCGCCTTATTCTTAATGCGATTTTCGTTCGCCTGTTTCCATCCAATCCTTCAGTCCACTTTGCAACCTGACAGAATCTAAGGGCAGGCTTGGTCGAGCAATTCGCCTCAAGCTCAGAACGTCTGCCCGCGAGCTTTGTCCCCGTTGTCCTCGAACCAACTGGCGTACGAATAAGTGGTAGGACCTAAATTGGGCAACAGTGAGTTAAGGGCCTCGTCATAGTGGAGAGAACCGTTACCTTTAATCGTCAACTTGTTGGCGATGACTGCTCCTATGAAACTATAGGTATTATTCCCGCCATTAGAGCCGCTTCCGTCATAGGTGGTGTTATAGTCGGGAGCATCTACTACTCCGATGAAGCTGCCATTTCCGCTGATCTGTAAGATGGGATTACTTCCATCAGTCGGCGATATGCCATAGATCCAGAGGTTGGCGGCACTATTGCTTTGATTAACGATCCCACCGCCGGCTATATCGATGTTGCCTTGAACGTAAAGTTTCACATTCGCGTTGCTATCCTGAGTGATGCCAGAGTTATTCCCGGTGATGCTCATAGAATACAGGACACCGTTAATCACGGTGCCGGCGCCGGCGGCTCCTGTTACCCAGATCTGAACGTTATCGTAGCCCGACAA
>WNFX01001484.1_pt1 | contig 24121 bp, 21 predicted proteins | sample 5400111 | NCBI WGS metagenome assembly WNFX01 (sample SAMN13153363, study PRJNA577476) | soil metagenome | isolation source: 40 cm soil or saprolite under grassland replicate 1 | place: USA:California | collected 2016-06-15
GGCAACACGCGCGGGAAAGCGCGCGCGCAGTACGGCGACATCAGCTTCCGGCCGGAGCAGTGACGGTCGAGGAGGATGGCATTCGGACACAAATTCTTACAATAAGGATCATCGAGTTCGCTTGATCGGATTCAACCGCCGGCGCAACCTGTACGTTCCTGTACTCATGAGACCCAACCAGATGCCTGCCTTCGATCGTGACAGGAGGTGTCCATGAAAACGTTCATCAGACATGTATTGAAGCCACTGCTCGTGCTGCTCCTTTCGGCGTCGGTCGCCTTTGCGCAGACTCCGCCCGCGCCGCGCAGGGCCGCGGCCACGCAGCAGGAGCTCGATCAGATGCTCGCGCCGATCGCGCTCTACCCCGATTCACTGCTGTCGCAGATCTTCATGGCTTCCACTTATCCGCTCGAGGTGGTGGAGGCGGCGCGCTGGTCCAGGGGAAATCCCGGCCTGACGGGACAGCAGGCGGTCGACGCGGTCGAGCAGAAGGATTGGGATGCGAGCGTCAAGTCGCTCGCCGCGTTCCCTCAGGTGCTCGCGATGATGGACCAGCAGCTCGAGTGGACCGCGCGGCTCGGCGACGTTTTCATCGCGCAGGAGCCGCAGGTGATGGAAACGGTTCAGAGCCTGCGGCAGAAGGCGTATGCCGCAGGTAATCTGAGATCGACTGAGCAGGCCTACGTGGTCCAGCAGGGAGACGCCTACGCGATCGAGCCGGCCAGCCCGGAAGTCGTCTACGTGCCGTACTATGATCCGCGCGTGGCGTACGGATCATGGTGGTGGCCAGCGTACCCGCCCGTGTATTGGGCGCCCTGGCCCGGCTATTACGTATACCCGGGATTCGCATTCGCCTGGGGCGGCGGAATCAGGGTGGGCTCCGGGTTTTTCTTCAGCTCCTGCGACTGGCACCGGCGCCACGTCACCATTGTCAACGTCACCAACGTCTTCGTGAATCGCTCGGGTGTCGTCAACCGGCCCGTGAGAACCGGGCAGCCGGTCGTATGGCAGCACGATCCCGGGCACCGCCGCGGCGTGCCGTATCACATCGCGACGGTGCAGCAGCGGTTCGGCGGCACGCAGGCCGGCCAGCGACGCGATTTCCGGTGGCAGGATCCGGTCGTCCCGGCGACCCGCAACGGCTCGCTCAATCGGCCCGAGGTGCACGATGCGCACCTGCGCCAGAATCCGCGCGGGCCTGAAGACGGGCGCGCTGGCCGCCGCGACGGACGCAGGAATTTCTCCCCCAACCCCGGCGTCGTTCGCAGCGATGTGCGCCCCGAAATCGGCGTGAGCCGCCCGCCTGTTGCTCCTCCGGTGCAGACGGGCCCGGTCGTTCGAAACGAAGTGCGCCCCCAGCTCGGCGTGAGCCGCCCGCCCGTCGTTCCGGCCCCGCAGGTGCACGCCGGCCCGGGCAACGTTCCTCGCATGCAAAACCCGGCGCCGCAACCCGGTGCCGGTCGCGGGCAGCCGGGAAACCATGCCGCGCCATCCGCCCCGAGAGCGCACGGCGAAGGGCACCGATAGATCGCCGCAGGTTCAGCCCAGCGCCGTGATCTTGGCGAGGAGATCGTCCTCGACGACCGGCTTCACCACGTAGTTCGTCGCGCCCTGGCGCAGGCCCCACAGCCGGTCGGTTTCGTGGCTCTTGCTGGTGCAGAGAATCACCGGAATGTGCTTGGTCGCCTCGTCGCGCGTGATGAGGCGCGTCAGCTCGAAACCGCTCATGTCGGGCATGACAACGTCCAACAAGATGAGGTCCGGCTTTTCGGTTTTCGCCTTGTCCATCGCCTCCTTGGCGGTCTCGGCCAATATGCACCGGTAACCGTGCCTCGCCAGCATCTGGAAGAGAACGTGGCGGGCGGTGGACGAATCGTCGGCTATGAGGATCTTCCTTATGGGCATTGTGAGCTTCCTTCCTCAATCGCCTGGACCTGGATGAGCCCGCGGAGAGTCTACACAGCGCGCTCGGCCCCAGTCAAAAAGGATTCCAGTCGTCGAATTAAGCTCGCCATTGTCTTTCCGTCGTCTGGGATGCCAAACCGGGCAATCATGACCGATTGGTCCACTCTGTTGAGCAACCAGCGTGGAGTCCCGCACTCGAACCGCCATTCCTCTGTAACACGGCGTGTATACTCTTTTGCACTTGCGAAGGGGCGATGCGCAAGGGGGTGATCATGAGCTGGACGCGGTGGCAATACTCTGACAAACGGCGTCGGCTTTTGCGGAGCATGGCAGCCGGATCGAGTCTTGCGGTCGCGGGCGGCTTGCGAGAGGCGCTCGCGCAAGGTGTAGCGCCCGGCGTGATCACGCGTGACGCGATGCGGCCGCAGCTACCCTATGGCGTGATGAGCGGCGACGTGACCCGCGATCGCGCGATTGTGTGGAGCAAGACCGATCGGCCGTCGCGGCTGGTCGTGGAATACGCGTTCGACGAGGCAATGACAAAGCCGCGTCATATCGCCGGTCCCGCGGCGATGGAAAGCACCGATTACACCGCTCGCGCCGATCTTATAGGGCTTCCGGCGGGGCGGCAGATTTTCTATCGCGTAATGTTTCAGGATTTATCGAATCCCGGCGTCTACAGCGAGCCGCTGATCGGGCGCCTTTCCACCCCGTCTTCACGCAAACGCACAATCACCTTCGCGTTCTCCGGCGACGAAGCAGGGCAGGGATGGGGCATCAACGAAGAGTGGGGCGGCTACCGCGTCTACGAAGCGATGCGCAGGTTCAATCCGGACTTCTTCATTCATAGTGGCGATCAAATCTACGCCGACGGTCCGATCCAAGCCGAAGCGAAGCTCGAAGACGGAACGATATGGAAGAACATCGTCACTCCGGCGAAGTCAAAAGTTGCGGAGACTCTGGATGAATACCGTGGTAACTTCGCCTACAACCTGCTCGATGTAAACAAGCGTCGCTTCGCGGCCGAGGTTCCCTTCCTCGTGCAATGGGACGACCACGAAACGCGCAACAACTGGTATCCGGGCCAACAGATCGGCGAGGCTGAAAAGCGCTATCAGGTGCGCAGCGCATCGCTGCTATCGGCACGCGCAAGGCAGGCCATGCTCGAATACAACCCGTTCCGCATCGATCCTGCTGATCCGGAGAGAATTTATCGCACGTTCAACTATGGACCGTTGCTCGATGTGTTCATGCTCGACGAGCGCAGCTATCGCGGTCCGAACACGCCGAATCAACAGAAAGTATTAAGCGAGGAGTCGGCGTTTCTCGGCCGGCTGCAGATGGAGTGGCTAAAGAACCAACTCAAGCAGTCGGGAGCCACCTGGAAAGCCATCGCGAGCGACATGCCGATTTCGCTCGTCGTAGCCGACCTCAATCCCGACGTGCCCAAGGGCACGTTCGAAGCTTGGGCCAACGGCGACAATGGTGCGCCGTCGGGGCGCGAGCTGGAAATCGCAGAATTGCTGCGCTACATCAAGCGCAACCGGATCAAGAACGTTGTCTGGTTCACGGCCGACGTGCACTATGCGCAAGCGACCTACTATGATCCCATACATGCACGATTCACGGATTTCAAACCGTTTTGGGAATTCGTCGCCGGGCCTATCAATGCTGGCACGTTCGGGCCGAACGACGTTGATCGGACTTTCGGCCCCGATATCAGGTACGTCAGCGTGCCCCCCGATAATAAGCAGAATCGCGCACCCGCGGTGGGCCAGCAGTATTTCGGCATTGCAACGGTCGATGGCGCCACTGAGGCCATGCGCGTAGCGCTGCATGACCTGACCGGAAAGGAGCTATACAAAGTTGATCTGGCGCCGGAAGCGTAGGTGGCTTCATGAGCGCAAGTGATCCTGGCAAACTTGACCGCATCGTCGCCGAAGCCCGTCGCGCCGCCGAGAAGCGCGAACGGGGCTACAGGGAACAGGCGTTGAAGATCTATCCATGGATCTGCGGACGCTGCGCCCGCGAGTTCACGCGCGCCAACGTGCGCGAGCTGACCGTCCACCACCGGGACCACGATCACGACAACAACCCGCCCGATGGCAGCAACTGGGAGCTATTGTGCCTGTACTGCCATGACAACGAACACCGGCGGCACCTGGAGGCGGCCGGCCGGGGAAGCGGCCCCGCCGCCGGAGGCCGCGCCTCGACCTACGCTCCCTTCGCAGGTCTCAAAGAGATACTAGCCAAGAAGCGGCCCCCGAAGTGAGCCGAGGTTCCGACCGCGTGGAATTTCGCGGTCAGTTCGCGACGAAGCAGTAGACGAGGCCTGCGCCGCCGGAGGCTTTCAGTTGGTCCTGGCTGCAGCCGCGCGAGCCGTGCGAGGAGTTCCAGGACTTCATGTGCCGGGTTTCCTTCAATCCCTGCAGGTCGTGGTGGCCGACGATCGCCGAGCCTTCGCCGCTCTTGGTCCAGTTGCCGCAGGTGGTGTCGCCGCCCGCTGTCGAGAAATGACCGTCCGGATCCGAGCCCGTCAGGATGTCGTGCTCGTTCGGCGTATCGCCGCGGCCCTTGACCATCTCGCCCTTCTCGTTCAAGGCCGTTTGCTTGTTGATGTTGTTGTGCTCGGAGTGCAGGTCGCTCACGCTCTTCGCGACCACCACGCCTTTGGCGTTCCGCCACGGGCCTTTGCCGATGCGGCTGCGCGCGTCCACGCCCTGGTCGCCTCCTGGCAACGCCGTGCTCAGGTACGCGCGCCAGTTCGTGTGCTTCGAGCCGGCCGCCTTGGCGAGAGCGTTGCAGTGCGCGTCGGCGCCCTCAAGGCCGCCGAAATCGGCGCCGTTGCCCTTGCCGCTGCTCGTCACGAAGAACGTCATGTCGGCCGGCTGGGCCTGCACCGCGGGCGCCATACCCAGGACCGCCGAGACGAAAATACTTGTTGCCGAAATTCTCGAAAAGCTCATTTGACCTCCGTTTGGATGGTTCGATTTGAACTGCGGTGGGAAACGGTGATTTTACGCCAACCGCATCCTCCCTAGCGAGCGCCCAATTCGTTTCTCACGACCAGGCCGCCTTTCATCACGAACCTGACGCGCTCCATTTCGGCGACGTCCTCGAGCGGGTTGCCGGAGACGGCGATGATGTCCGCGAATTTGCCTTTTTCGATGCTCCCGATCTGGTTTTCCCAGCCGTAGTTCAGCATGCGCGCAGCCGGAAGAAACGCGGTCTGCAAGGCCTGCGCCGGAGTCATGCCCCATTTCACGAAGTATCTGAACTGGTCGGCCTGCCTGCCGTGCGGGATGGTGGCGGAAGTGGCGCCGCTTCCGAACACGATGGTGACGCCGGCGGCGCGCGCGCGCTTGAAAGCCTGCTCCATGAGCTTGAGGCGCGAGTTCCTGCCGCCTGTTTCCCGCAGATCGGCTTTCTCGAGCGAGATCAGGTCGTCAATGGTCGGGACGAAGTAGAGCCTTTTCTGTAGAAGGACCCTGACCCCGGCATCGTCGAGCTCGAGCATGTGGTTGGGCGAGTCGACCCCCGCGGAGAGGCAGCTCCTCATGCCCTCGCCGCCGTAGGCGTGGCAGGCCACCTTCAGCCCGAGCCGGTGGGCCTCGTCGACGATCGCCTCGACTTCTTCCTGCGTCAACGACGGGCTGTTGACCAGGGTCGCGTCCGGCCTCCACATGTGAACCGGGCCGACGAAATCCTGGGTCGTATAGATCTTGATCCAGTCGACTCCGTGGAGCTTCGCCTCGCGCACGGCGGCGCGGGCGAGCCACGGGGAATTGGTGTTCTTGTTCTCCGTGAAGCCTTCCCAGAAGCGCAGCGACTGCGTGTCCGCGTAGTAGTTGGTGGCCCTCTGGTTGATCGACTGGCCGACGACCTGCATCCTCGGGCCGAGGAACTGGCCAGAATTGATCGCGTCGCGAATCTCGACGGTATTGAATCCGCCGCGCGAATCCATGTCGAGAACGGTGGTGAAGCCGGCATCGAGATCGACTTGCGCGTTCGCAAGCGCGATCAGCGCGCGCTTGGCGGGCGGATTGGGGGCGTTGAGGTTGAGGTGGACGTGCCCGTCGATCATGCCGGGAAGCACGGTCGCGGAGCCGAGGTCGATCACCGCCGCGCCGGCGGGAACCTGCACGCCCGCGCCTACCTCCGCGATGCGCTCGCCCCTGACGACGATCACCGGGTTCGCGAGCATCCTGCCCGAGCGGGAATCGAACAGCCGCCCGGCGCGGATCACGACGACCTGGTTCGGCGGCGCGAGGAATTTCCGCGCCTCCGGAGACGCCGAAGGAGTTCTCGCCGATCCCGATCCCGTACCTTCCCCTTCCTGAGACCTCACGACGGCGCTCGCGGCTGCGGCGATCACGGCGACCAACACGACGACGAGCTTGTTTTGACTACGCATGGGCTCCTCCCTTACTGCTCTTCGGCTGATCGGAAACCGGCGACGATTTTACGCGTATATGCCTGACTCTCGCGGCTACAGCAAGGCGAGCAGCGAGTGTTCGACTTCCCTCAATACCGGTAGCACGCGCGAGGTCGCTGCGCTCGTGGATTCGTTTCCCATCGGCAGGCTCACGCTGATCGCGCCGACGACTTCGGATGTGCGGCTGCGGATCGGCACCGCGATGCCACGCATGCCCGGGTCGAGTTGCTGTTCGGTAATCGCGTAGCCGCGGCTTCTCGCAGTAGCGATCAGCTCGCGCACGCCTTCCACCGTAGTCACGGTATAGGGCGTATAAGCAATGAAGACCCGGCCGGACAGCCAGCGCTCGACCTCTTCTTGCGGCCAGCATGAAAGCATGGCGATCCCGGCCACCGCAATATTCGCCTGCACCCGAGCGCCCAACATGAACCCCACGTTCTGCACCTGGCGAGTGCCGCTGAGGGCGACGAACACGACGTCGTCCCCGTCCCGAACCGCGAAGTAGGCGGCGCCGCCCAGGACCGCGGTGAGGCGCTGCAGGAAGGGCTGAGCGATCCGGGCGACCTTGGCGGAATCGACGTAGGACCATCCCAGCCGCAAAACGCGCGGCGTCAGCCAGAACAGCTTGCCGTCGCTTTCCACGTACCCGAGATCCAGCAAGGTCAGCAGGTAACGGCGCGCCGCCGCCCGGGTCACCCCGGTGCGCCGGGCCGCCGTGGACGGCGAAAGCCGCGGATGGGTTTCGTCAAAGGCCTCGATCAGACGCAGGCCCCGATCGAGGCCTGCGATCCGATCGCGCCGGCTCAGCGAGCGCAAGGCGGGCATAGTTCACCCGGCAAGGAAGCACTGTGCGTCATTGGGTATGTTTGTGAATTCGGGCGAATCGAGGCCTTTGCCGCAATACCGTTGCCGTCAGCGTTTCGCGCCTCCGCTCACAGCCGACACCGCCGCTCTCAGGCCCAGCAGATAGCTGTCGACGCCGAAGCCGCAGATCTGGCCCTTCGCGATTCCCGCCACGACCGAGTGATGGCGAAACTCCTCGCGGGCGTGGATGTTCGACATGTGCACCTCGACGATCGGCACCGTGAGAATCGAAAGCGCGTCCCGGATACCGTAGCAGTAGTGCGTCCAGGCGCCGGCGTTGATGAGCACGGCGTCGACCTTGTCGGCGAAGCCTTTGTGGATGCGCTCGCACATCGCGGCCTCGCTGTTGGTCTGGAAGCACTCGACCGTCACCCCGAACTCCTTGCCGAGCGCCTGCAATTGAGCGTCGATCTCGGCCAGCGTGATCGTCCCGTAGTGAGTGGGATCGCGCTTGCCGAACATGTTGAGGTTGATACCGTGGAGCACGAGAATCTTCATGCTTGTGCCTCGTTCATAGGAATGGTGAGCCGGCGGATCAGGGAGCGCGCATCCGCATGCACGCCCCGCCACCAAGCACGAAACTGTGCGCTAATCGCGCGAATGCGGGCGATTATCGCGCACCTTCGCCCTCAGAACAATGTTTTCTCTTTCCTCATCTCTCTACGATTCCAAAAAGGGAGAGGGGATATGAGGACGAGCAAGATAAAACTGGCGCTGGGCGCGGTGGCGTCAATAGCGGCCGGCGTCGCGACGGCGCAGACCCCGCTCACCTACAGCGGTGGCCCCTCGGCGATACCGGTGTTCACGCAAGCAGCACGCACGAAGGATCCCCGGAGGAAAAGATTCGACATCTAGGAGGACTCCGAGTGTATGGCTGCAACCGAGACTAAGAAACCAGTTACCGCGGAACAGCAGCAGGAGCTCGATGCTGCTCTCCGGCGAGCCGGTAAAGCGCTGGCCGTCATCGAAACCTACGACCAGGCGCGCGTCGACCGGCTCTGCCAGGCGGTGGCCTGGGCAGTTGCGAACAAGCGGACATTCTCGTGCCTGGTCAAGATGGGGATCGCGGAAAGCGGCCTCGGCGACGCCGAGAGCCGCATGGGCAAGCGCATGAAGATCCGCGGCGTGCTGCGCGACGCGTTGCGCCAGAAGAGCGTCGGCATCATCGAAGAGGTCCCCGAAAAAGGCATCGTCAAGTACGGCAAGCCTGCAGGGATCGTCGCCTGCATCGTTCCAACCACGAACCCCGATCTCACTCCCGCGGGCAACGCCATCTATGCGATCAAGGCGCGCGATGTCGTCATTTTCTCGCCGCATCCGCGCTCGAAGAAGACCTCGTTCGAGACCGTGCGCCTGATGCGCGAGGCGCTAGCGCGCGAGGGCGCGCCGGCCGACATCCTGCAGTGCCTGACAAAGGTCAACATTCCGATGTCGCAGGCGCTCATGGCACGCGCGGACCTGATCATCGCCACTGGTGGGCAGCCGATGGTGCGCGCCGCCTACAGCTCGGGCACGCCGGCGTATGGCGTGGGCGCGGGCAATTCGACGATGATCATCGACGAGACGGCCAACATCGAAGAGGCCGCGCGCAACACGCGGCTGAGCAAGACCTCGGATTTCGGCTCGGGCTGCTCGGCCGACGGCAACCTGATCATCGAAGCCGGCATCTTCGATCGCATGCTCGCGCAGCTGCAAAGCGAAGGGGGCTACCTCGCTTCCGGCACCGAGAAGGCGGCGTTGCGCCGCGTCATGTGGGACGACGAAAACCACCGTCTCCCCGACACCGTCGCGATCGCGCCGCAAAGGCTCGCCGCTGCGGCAGGTTTCAGCATCCCCGCGGATCGCAAATTCATCATCGTGCTCGGCGACGGCATCGGCAAAGAATACCCGTTCTCGGGCGAGAAGCTCACCACGCTTCTCGCGGTTTACAAGTACCAGGGCTTCGACCAGGCGCTGGAGATGATGCGCGCCATCTACGAGGTCGGCGGCAAGGGCCACTCCTGCGGCATTTATTCGTTCAACCAGGATCACATCCACCGCCTCGCGCTGGCGGCGCCGGTGAGCCGCATCATGGTGCGCCAGCCTCAGTCCAAGGCCAATGCCGGTGCCTTCAACAACGGCATGCCGATGACCTCGAGCCTGGGTTGCGGCACCTGGGGCGGCAACATCGTGTCCGAGAACGTGCATCTCAAGCACTATCTCAATACAACCTGGGTGTCGGTGCCGATCAAGGAAGACCGCCCCTCGGACGAGGAGTTGTTCGGCACGTTCTACGATCCGGCGCTCGAGGCCGACGAGCCGGCGATGGCCGCTCCCTGAAAAACGATGACGGCGAAGACCCCCGAAGAACTGCTGACCGAGGTTTCCGATTGGTGGACCACCGGGATCATCGACATCCACCCGGGCAAGATCGCGATGCGGGGCTATCCGAATCGAAGGAGAAGCACATGAAAGAGCTCATATCCCGTCAGCTGGTGAAGTACCTGGAGGCCCGCGGCGTCGAGCACGTGTTCGGCCTGTGCGGCCACACCAACATCGCCGTGCTCGCGGAGATGGAGAAGAGCCGGGTCAGATTCGTGAACGTTCGCCACGAGCAGATCGCCGCCCACATGGCCGACGGCTATGCGCGGGCGAAAAAGCAGACCGCGGTCGTGCTCTCGCACCTCGGGCCCGGCCTCACCAACGCCGCGACCGGCGTGGCGAACGCCGCGCTCGACTCGATACCGATGGTCGTGATCGCCGGAGACGTGCCGACGCATTACCACGGCAAGCACCCGCACCAGGAAGTCAACATGCACGCCGACGCGTCGCAATTCGAGATTTACCGGCCATTCGTGAAGCGCGCCTGGCGCGTGGACCAGCCCCATCTTTTCCCCGAGATCCTGGAAAAGGCCTTCGCGCTGGCGGAGAGCGGCCGCCAGGGGCCGGTGCTGATCGATGTGCCTATGGATATCTTCTCCAAGGAGGTGGACGTCGCCCTGTTCGAGCGCCTGCGCCTGAACACGAAGGCCCTGCGCAAGCCCTCGCTGGACGAGCAGACGGCCACCGAGATCGTGCGCAGGCTCGTCGCTGCGAGCCGGCCCGTGCTCTACGTCGGCGGCGGCGTGATGCTGGCGGACGCGACCACAGAGTTGCGGGAGTTCGTCGACCACCTGCAGATCCCGGTCGCGCACACCCTGATGGGCAAGGGCGCACTTCCCGACGATCACCCGTTCGTGCTGGGCATGACCGGCTTCTGGGGAACCCGGTTCATCAACGAGCAGTGCCGCGCGGCCGACTGGATTCTCGGCCTCGGCACGCGCTTCTCCGAAGCCGACTGCAGCTCCTGGGAGGCCGAGTACACGTTCAATTTCCCGCCGACGCGCCTCATGCACATCGACATCGACCCGGCCGAGATCGGCCGCAACTACCCGGTGGAGATCGGCGCCGTCGCCGATTTGAAGCAGGCGCTCGCGGCGCTCAACCGCGCCGCGCGGCGGCTCCTTCCCGATGGCATCAGGCGCCCGGAGCGCCAGGGTGAGATCGCGGCCGCCCGCGCGCTCTTCCTGGCCGGCAATCGCGCGCATGCGCAGAGCGACGCCTACCCGATGCGGCCCGAACGCATCCTCGCCGACGTCCGCGAAGCCCTGCCGCGGGACGCGTTCATCGTCACCGACGTCGGCTGGAACAAGAACGGCGTCGGCCAGCAGTTCCCGATCTACGAGCCCGGCACGATCTTCACGCCGGGCGGCTACGCCACGATGGGCTTCGGCGCTTCGGCGGCGATGGGCGCGAAGCTCGCGCAGCCCGAGCGCACGGTCGTCGCGCTCGTCGGCGACGGCGGCTTCGGCCAGAACCCGGCCCTGCTCGCCACCGCATTCGAGGAAAACATCGCGGTGGTCTGGGTCATCATGAACAACTACGCCTTCGGCACCATCGCCGGCCTGGAGAAGGCGCATTTCGGCACGACCTTCGGCACCGTTTTCGAAAAGGACGGCAAACCCTGGTCCCCCGACTACGCCGCCATCGCCAAGGCCTACGGCATCGAGGGCGTGAAGATCGGCTCCGCGGCCGAGTTCAAACCCGCGCTCGAGCGCGCGCTCAAGTCCAAACGGCCGGCGGTGATCGACGTGGTGATGCAGAACGAGCCGGTCCCGACCGCGGGGCACTGGAACATCATGGATATCTATTCCCCCGGAAGGAAAGTGAACCACGCGAGCACGACGGTGACGGCGAAGTGAAACACGAGTTCTCCCTCGCCCACCTGACCGCGTTGTCACTGTCTCCGCCGCGGCTGGTCGAGGTCGCCGCCCGTGCCGGCTACCGGTACGTGGGGTTGCGCCTGAACCGTGTCACACCCAGCGAGCCGCTCTATGCGCTCGCGGACGATCGCGCGCTGATGGCGGAAACGAAAGCGCGGCTGGCTGATAGCGGCGTCGCCGTCCTGGACATCGAGCTCGCACGTATGGGGCCGGAAAACGACTCCAGGAGCTACCTACCTCTTCTCGAAGCGGGCGCGGAGCTTGGAGCGGCTCACATCCTGACCCAGCTGCCCGATCCGGAACTTAACCGCGCCGCCGAGCGCTTCGCCTCGCTGTGCGATCTCGCCCGGCCCCTTGGGCTGGGCATCGACCTCGAGTTCGTGTCGTGGACGGACACCCCGGACCTGGAGACGGCCGCAAAGGTGCTTCGGGTAGTGAACCGGACCAATGCCGGGATCATGGTCGACACGCTGCATTTCGCCCGCTCCGGCTCCAGCCTGGATGAGCTCAAGAAGCTGCCCCGAGAGTGGTTCCGCTACGCGCAGGTCTGCGACGCGCCGGCGCAAGCGCCGAAGACCCGGGACGAGATCATCCACGCCGCGCGCTTCGAGCGTCTGTTCCCCGGGGAAGGCGGCCTCGGCGTCCGCGAAATCCTCGCTTGCCTCCCGCCGGGCATTCCTTTCGCGCTGGAGATCCCCCGGGCTTCGCTTTCGCGGCTCATTGGCGCGGAAGAATATGTCCGCTTGGCGCTCAAGGCCGCAAAGTCGTATCTCGATGCGCCAGAGGAAGTCATAGAATCAAGTCCACATACTTCATAGGAGGAGGTTGACATGGATTTCAAGATCGATCGTCGTTCGGCGCTCAAGGCAAGCGCCGCTCTTGCTGCTGCCTACGTGCTGCCTGCCGGAGCGCAGGCCAAGCCCACCATCCGCTTCGCAGCGGTGTTCTCCGACAAGGACATTCGTGCGGGGATGATCCAGATGTTCGCGAAAGAGGTCGAGGGCGATTTCAAAGTGGAGCCCTTCTACAACGGGACCTTGTTCAAGCAGGGCACGGAGCTGGTCGCCCTGCAGCGCGACAACCTGGAGATGGGCAATATCGCGCCGCAGGATATTTCCAAGCAGATCCCGGCATGGTCGATCCTGACTTCGGCGTACCTGTTCCGCGACGCCAACCATCTGAATTCCTTCTTTGCCAGCGATCTCGGCGCGCAGATGAAGAAGATGGTCGAGGACGAGGTCAAGGTGAAAATCCTCGGGCCGACGTTCTTCGGCACGCGGCAGGTCGGCCTGAAACCCAAGAAGAAAATCAACACCCCTGCCGACATGGCCGGCGTCAAGCTCAGGATGCCTCCCGGCGATGCGTGGCAACTCCTTGGCCGCTCGATTGGCGCGAATCCCACGCCCATGGCTTACGCCGAGGTCTATACGGGGCTGCAGACCGGAGCGATCGACGGCCAGGACAACCCGCTGCCCAACGTGCAGAACATGAAGTTCTACGAGGTGATGTCGCAGATCGTGCTGACCTCGCACCTCGTCGGATACGACCTGCTCAGCGTCAACCTGAAAACCTGGCAGAGCATGTCGCCCGCCAAGCAGAAGGCCTTCCAGGCTGCGGCCGACAAGGCGATCGCCTGGAGCGCGGCCGAGCACCTGAAGCGCGAAGCGGAGTTGGCCGATGGCTTCAGGAAACAGGGTCTCGAAGTCTACGCCCCGAACGTCGATGCCTTCCGCGCCTATGCGCAGAAGACATACCTCGGCTCGGACGAGGCGAAGGACTGGCCGAAAGGGATGCTCGAGAAGATCAACGCCCTGAAGTAACTCCCGTATGCCCGCCGGTCGCGCCCGCGGTCGGCGGCCTGCAGGTCTTGGGGGAAGCAAAACAATGAATCCGTTCTTCGGCAAAACCGGAGCATGGCTGCTGCGCCGCGCGGAGAACTTCGCCGCCGGCCTGCTCGCCGCCATGTTCGTCGCTTTCATGTTGCAGATCGTTTTCCGGTATCTGTTCAACTTCCCGGTCGGCTGGACCTCCGAGCTGAGCGTCATCACCTGGCTGTGGCTGGTGCTCTGGGGCGCCGCCTTTGTCGTGAAGGAAAGCGAGGAAATCCGCTTCGACCTCTTGTATGCGGCGGCGGGCCGCCGCACGCGTCGCGTCATGGGAATCATCACCGGGCTTTCGATCGTGATCCTGTATGTCCTCTCGCTCCCGGCAACGGTCAAATACGTCAGTTTCATGAAGGTTGAAAAAACGTCCTATCTCAAGATCCGCTTCGACTGGCTGTTCGCGATCTACGTGATCTTCGCCGTCGCCGTGATTGTCCGCTACCTCTGGATCCTGTCGCATCTGCTGCGCGGCAAGGATCCCGAAGCCACCGATTTGACCAAGGTCAGCTCCGGCCTGTGAATCCCACCAGCCCCTTCTCCCTCTGCGTCATGGCGATCGTCGCTCTCAGCCTGGTCGGGCTGCCGATCGGGCACGCGATGATCGGCGGATCGGTTCTTTACCTTTTCCTGGCCGGCCTCGATATGGGGACCGCCGCCGAGCAGCTGCTCAACGGCATGTATTCGAGCTTCGTGCTGCTGGCGATACCGCTGTTCATCCTCGCCGCCGAGTTCATGACCATCGGCAGCATCACGGAACGGCTGCTGAGCTTCTGCAACGCGTTCGTCGGGCGCTACCGCGGCGGCCTCGCCCAGGTCAACGTCGTGCAAAGCATCGTCTTCTCCAGCATGTCGGGCTCCGCCCTCGCGGACGCCGCGAGCTCGGGCAAGCTGATGCAGAAAATGATGACGCAGGACGGCAAATACCCGGCGGCGTATGCCGCCGCCCTTACGGCGGTGTCCTCGGTGATCGCGCCCATCATCCCGCCCTCGATCCCGCTGGTGATCTACGCCCTGGTCTCCGATACGTCAGTCGGCTACCTGTTCCTTGCCGGCGTCATCCCGGGTCTGCTCCTCGGCATCGCGCAGATGCTCCTGATCGCGTTCACGGCCCGGCGGAGAAATTTCCCGGTCGAGAAACCGGTCCCGCTGCGCGACATTCCGCGCATCAGTCGGGAAGCCATGCCCGCGCTGATGATGCCGGTGGTCCTTCTCGGCTGCCTCTACTCCGGGATCACCACGCCCACTGAAGCCGCCGCTCTCGCCGCCTTCTACGCTCTGCTGGTTTCCGCTTTCCTCTATCGCGGCGTCACCTGGGGCAGCGTCTATAAATCGCTGGTGACCAGCGCGCGCGTCACGATATCGATCGGCATGCTGATCGCCGCCGCGATGGCTTTCAACTACGTCCTTACGGTCGAGAACATACCCAAGACGCTCGCCATCCTGCTGAAGGGGCACGAGCTCACGCCGTTTACCTTCCTCCTGCTCGCGAACCTCATCCTTTTGGTTCTCGGCTGCTTCCTGGAAGGAACCACGATCCTGCTGATCATCGTTCCGGTTCTCCTCCCCACCGCGCAGGCGCTGGGCATCGACCCCGTGCATTTCGGAGTGATCGCGGTCGTCAACATCATGATTGGCCTGTGCACCCCGCCTTACGGCCTGCTGCTTTTCATGATGGTCAAGATCGCGGAGGTGCCCCTCCGGGACATCGTGCGCGAGGTGATGCCATTTCTCGGCGTCATGATCGCCGCACTTGCGCTCATTACCTTCATACCGGGGCTCGCCCTTTTTCTGCCCCGGCTTATGGGTTACCGGAGCTGAGATGGAGAAGAGCAAATTCCTGGTCGGCCTGATCGGCGAGGGGATTCAGGAATCCCTCTCTCCCGCGCTGCACGAGGAGGAAGCCCGGTGCCAGGGACTCACTCTGCACTATCAGCTGATCGATCTCGCCCGGGACGGGTGCAGCGTTGCCGATCTGCCGCGGCTGATCGACTCGGCCGAAGCGGCGGGCTTCGACGGTCTCAACATCACGCATCCGTGCAAGCAGGCTGCGCTGCCCCTGCTGACCGGGCTCTCCGAAGAGGCACGCGCCATCGGCGCCGTCAACACGGTGGTCTTCCGCGAAGGCGGGCGCAAAGGCTTCAACACCGATTGCTCGGGCTTCGCCGTATCCTTCCGGCAGGAGCTGGGCGATATGCCGAGGCGGCGCGTGGTGCTGCTCGGCGCAGGAGGGGCCGGCGCGGCCATCGCTCACGCCGTGATGGGCTTGGGCGTGGAGCAGCTCGTCATCGTCGACCGGGACCATGAGCGCGCCGAAGCGCTGGCGCGCAGAGTCGCAGGAAACCACCCCGACCGGGTAGTCGCATCTGCCGATGACATTGCACCGGCGGCGAAACGAGCGGACGGGCTGATCCACGCCACTCCGATGGGAATGGCAGCCTATCCCGGCCTGCCCTTGGATCCGTCCTTGCTGCGGCCGGAAATGTGGGTCGCGGAGATCGTCTACTTCCCGCTGGAGACCCAACTTCTGCGCGCCGCCCGAAAGCGCGGCTGCCGAACCCTCGATGGCGGCGGGATGGCGGTCTGGCAGGCCGTGGGGGCCTTCGAGCATTTCACGGGCATCAAGCCCGATGCGGCGCGCATGGAGGCGCATTTCCTGAAAATGGTTTCTCGCGCCGGCAGCGCCGATACGCGGATTCCGGGTTGATCATCGCGTGATGGTCCACGGATAGACAGGGCAGGTACAGCGAGAGTTCGGAGGAGCGGTCCGATGGCGCTTCTTGGCAACGCGGCAGTGGCGATGTGGTGGAATGTCGCACCCGAAGCTCGGTCGGAGTTCGAGGACTGGCACTCTCACGAGCATATGCCGGAAAGACTTCGGATCCCGGGTTTCTTGCGCGGGACGCGCTGGACGTCACCGTCCGGCGAAGGGGACTATTTTGTGATCTACGAGCTGGCAGAGTACGAGACGCTCACTTCGAAACACTACCTTGACCGGCTGAACAACCCGACGCCCTGGTCCACCATGATGATGCCGCAGCACCGCAATATGACCAGGAGCCAGTGCCGGGTCATATGCAGCCACGGTGGTGGTGCGGCGCGCACCTTGCTGACGCTTCGGTTTTCGCCTGCCCCGGGACAGGCGAACCGCTTGAGAGAGCGGCTTTCACGAGATGTCTTGCCGACGCTTGCGGTGCGGGCCGGCCTGATCGGGGCTCACTTGTTGCAAACTCAAACGCCGACAGGCCAAGCAGCGACCGCCGAGCAGAAGATCCGCGGCGGAGACGCAGTGGCCGATTGGATATTGCTAGCCGGTGGCTACGATTCGAAAGCCGTGGCGGCGCTCTTGGACGACGAACTCGAGGAGCAAACGCTTGCGAGACACGGAGCGTGCCATGAGCGAATTGCAGGCATTTACCGGTTGTCGTTCTCATTGACCGACAAGGATCTCCCTTCGACGAGCGCCGGGTGCGACTCCCAGCCGCCGTCGATCGGCAGATTCGTCTCCCAGCCCGCCACGCGGCGACTGCCGAAGGCCGCCGACGGCAAGAAGGGGGCGCGGGGTTCGCGAACCATGCAGGAGCCTCTGAGCAGGGCGCAGCTTCGAGTGCTCGGCCTGCTGAACCGCGGTTTGACCAATCAGGAAATCGCCAAAGAACTCGAGATCGGGGTCGGGACGATCCGGTGGCACTTGAATAACATTTTCGGCAAGTTGCAGGTACGCAACAGGACGGAGGCTATCGTTCGCGCCCGGGAACTGAGCCTCGTGTAGCGAGCATCCTGCCTGCCTTTTGTTAGGTGACGCCGCGCCATGGGGGAGCGTAACTTGCGCAATAGACAACTCGAGCCCCTTCGTTCGCGTATCGGGGCCGCTCTTGCGAAAAGCGTTACAAAGGGAGGTGAGCCAGTGGCTGCTGATCGCGTTGCCATCCTTGCGATCCCCGCGGAAAGTGCGAATGGTGCAACCGACGCCCCGTTGTTGCGGGAGGAGCTCGAACGCGCTCAGCGAGTAGCCAGCGGGCAGATCGGCACTCAGGATCTCGACTGGCTCAGCAAAGGTTTCAGCGCTTTCCTGGCGAACGGCGGCGCGCTCCCGCTCGAGCGCTGCTTGCGCCTGCCCGGGAGGGACGGCGCCTTGCGCCGCGAATGCCGTGACTACTGGCTGCGCAGCGCCTGGAAAATGACAGGTGGCGATCTCTCGCCCTGGTGTCGATCCGAGATGCTGGCCGTGGAGGTCCGCACATTCGCCGGAAGGCAATGGGTAAGATGGCGCACGCTTCAGTCCGTACCGCCCGACGCGTCGGAATTGGAAACCGCCTTGTTCCATGCCTTCCGCGCGTATGAGCGGATTCCCGTGACCGCAATGCAACTGCACAACATCGCTCATCACCGCCGGCATTCTTGAAGTTCGCCTGAAATCTTCCGGCTGAGTCGCCTGAACGGATACCCGCTTTGCGTTCGGTGCCCGACCCGGTAGGTCTCGCTCGTGACCCCGGCGGCTTGCCGACGATGCTTCCCAAAGTAAGCACCATCGTTTGCTTTGGTAAGCAGGCGTGGCATTGACAAGGCAGACCCCCTCCTTTGAAATGATGTTCTAGTTTTGGCAGAACATTAGGGTCTCGTTCGGGGCCCGATCCTAGCGGGAGATGTTCCATGAACCTCAAATTGTTGGTGTCCTCGCTGCTCGCTGCCGGCGTGCTGACCATGTCCCAGGCGGTCACGGGGAACGACGACGGTGATCGAGACCATCGGCCCCGGGCAGCCGAGTTGTCGGATTGCTGCACGCCGGGCGACAAGGACTTCCCCAAGGTCGGCGGCAATCTCGGAAACCAGAACTACTCGAGGCTGCACAAGATCAACCAGCACAACGTCCGCAGGCTGGGCGCGGTGTGGCTCAATCACATCGAAGGCGGCGTCACGACAGGGACGAACCAGAGCACGACCGTGGCGGTCGACGGCGTGCTCTACATCGAATCGGCCCCCGGCAACGTGTTCGCCGTGGACGGCAAGACCGGCGTGACCAAGTGGAAGTACACGCAGCCCCGAGGCGCCCAGACGCGCCGCGGCGTGGCGGTCGGCGAAGGCAAGGTCTTCACGATCACCGGCAACAACTTCGTGGTCGCGCTCGACAAGGACACGGGCGCAGTCGTCTGGGAGAAGCAGCACAACGGCTGGGGCAACGTGCAGAAGGTTGCGGTGGTCTACAGCGAAGGCATGCTCTACCTCGGCACGAACGACGGCGACCGCGGCGCAGGAATCGCGGTGCGTGCCAGCGACGGCGAGTTGGTGTGGCACTTCTGGGGCGCGCCCGACCCGGGCGAGATCGGCAACGACACCTGGGAAGGCAACTCGTACCTGACGGGCGGCGCGACGCCCTGGATCCATCCGGCCGTCGATCCCGAGCTGAATCTCGTCTATTGGGTGTTCGGGAACGCGCGCGGCAATCGTTCTTCGCAGGACGGGTCGGCACGCGGGGGAGAGAACCTGTTCTCGAGTTCGATCGTCGCGGTGGACGCCAAGACCGGGGTGTACCGGTGGCACTTCCAGACCATCCACCACGGTTTTTGGGACATGGAAAACATGTCTGCCGTGCTTGCAGACATCCGCGTTCATGGAAAGGACCGCAAGGCCGTTGTTCTCGGCGGGAAGACCGGCATGTACTACGTCCTCGACCGCAGGGACGGCACGCCGCTGCTCGGCATCGATGAACTGCCTGTGCCTCAGGATCCGAGACAGAAGACCTGGCCGACGCAACCCTACCCGCGTCAAGGCGGATGGACGGAGAACTGCATCGTGGACCAGCCCCTGGGAACGGCCATCCCCGGCAATCCCGCCCGGGCCGTGCCGAACTATGTGCGAGGCTGCCTGTATGCCGCCCACTGGGACATTCCCATCCTGACGATTCCCGGCCACGGCGGCGGCGCGGATTGGAATCACCACTCCTTCAGCCACAGTACCGGGCTGATGTATACGGGCTTTGGCTACGTCGCTGCGGCGCACTCCCTTACGGAATCCAGCAACGGCCTGCGAGCGACGGGTGAATACCAGACGGGCGGCATCGTTGCCGTCGACCCGTCCACGAACGAGGTCAAGTGGAAGAAGAACATGCCCTACGAACTCGCCCACGGCAACGGCATCCTTACGACGGCGGGCGACGTCCTCTTCATCGGTCAGCCCGACGGGAATCTGCTGGCGCTGGACGCGCGCCACGGGCACGAGCTGTGGCGGTTCCAGACCGGCGCCGCCGTCAGCGCCAGCCCGATCACCTACGAGATCGACGGCGACCAGTATGTCGCTGTGTATGCAGGGGGCACGGGCATTCCATACGGCGATTCCGCGCCGCGTGGGGACCACCTGTGGGCGTTCAAGGTCGGCGGTACACTCGCGCAGGCCGCTACGCCCACGCCGCCGGTCGTTCGTCGTCCGGTCTCCGGCAACCCGGTGGAAGGCGCCACCCTGACGCCGCCGAACACGGTGTTCCTTGCGCGCACGCGCTCGGCGACCGGTGTGGTCGGGGCGACGGAATCTACGGCGGTGAACGCGATGGCGCCGACCCATATGCGCGTTCCAGTCGGGACCATGGTCACCTTCACCAATCCAGCGACCAACCCGAATGTGCACTGCGCGACGCAGTTCTTCGAAGGACTGTTCAACCCCACTCTGCATCCAGGCGAGTCGTTCAGCTACACGTTCACGCAGGCCGGCGAGTACTTCTACAACGACTGCTTCAGCCCGCGCCCGACCGGCAAGATCGTAGTGTATTGATGCACCCATAAATATGTTGATGCATCGCGCTTTCTGAAGCGCAGGGAGTAGAAAATGCCCTCCAGTCAACGCCCAACGGCGGGTAGATCACGAGTCGGAATGCTCGTCGTAGGGTGCGTCCTCGCGCTCGCAGGGATCGCCGCGCCGGCCAGTGCAGCCGTTCCGACGCCGGTGGTGACCGGACCTCTGGCGTCAGACCCGCGCGGCAGCGCCAGCCGCAACTACACCTTTTTCGCCACCGACCTCGATCTGGAGGGCCGTGGTTATGTCGAGGAGGAGTTCTTCATCTCCGGCGCCGCGAACGTCTATGACGCGCCGAATCCTCCGGTGGGAATCGGTGCCGGGCCCGTTCCGGCGCCGACCGCCCATATCGTCAGCACCGGGCACCTTTACAAGACGCGGCTGGTCGTCCGCCGTCCCAAGCACGAGCGCGATTTCAACGGTACGGTGGTCGTCGAATGGACCAACGTCACCAGCGGCTATGACGTCGAAGCGCTCTGGTTCCGGACGCATGAATTCCTCATGCGCTCGGGCTACGCCTGGGTTGGTGTCTCCGCGCAAAATGCCGGCATTTCTGCCTTGCCGAACGGCCTGAAGACGTGGAGTCCCGCCCGCTACGGCACGCTGGACGTAACCCAGGGCGGGACCATCACCGGAGACAGTCTCTCCTACGACATCTTCTCCCAGGCGATTCAGGCCGCGCGGAACGCTCCGGCTGTCGTCGACGGACTGAGAGTGAAGCGCGTGATCGCAGCCGGCGTTTCGCAATCTGCCGGCCGTTTGGGCATCTGGGTGAACGCGGTTCATCCGATCGACCCGGTCGCCGATGCGGTGCTGCTCTACATCGGGGGACAGCGCATCCGCGAGGACCTCGACATCCCGGTGCTGAAGCTGCTGTCGGAGACCGAGCATGTGGCTCCGCAGGCGAGCGAGCTTTCGTCTCTCCAGCCCGATACCGACAAGATCCGCGTTTGGGCGATGGCCGGCACGTCCCACTCCGATTGGGCTTCGTACGTCGTTCGATACGCGCTGCTCAGGCGCGACCTGCCCGCGCTGCCGCTGTTCGACAACTGTGCGGATCCGAGCCGCAGCCGCATCCAGGACCGCTACGTGATCGGGGCCGCGATCGACGCCATCACGAAGTGGGTCCGAAAGGGAGTCCAACCGCCGCACTCGCCTCAGATCGAGATCACTTCGGTCTCGCCGCTGGTGGTACCGCGCGACGCGCGCGGCAACGCGCTCGGTGGCATCCGGCTCGCGTCGTTCGCCGTGCCCGTAGCGCTGGACCAGGGATCGAACAAAAACAAGCCCGGAGTCCCCGGCTTGTGTTTCCTGAACGGTACGCATATCCCGTTCGACCAGGCAACGCTGGATGCCCTATATCCCTCCCACCACGGATACGTGCACGCCATTGCGCAAGCCGCGAAGCAGAATATGCGCGACGGGTTCCTGCTCGAGGAGGACGCGGAAGAGGTAGTTGCCGATGCCTCCACCTCCATTTACGGACTGGGCCTGAACTGCGGCCCGCTGTGCGCGAACATCGCGCAGTTCCCTCTCAATCCCTCGACCTCGATTCTGCGCGACCACACGAAGTTCTACTACTTCCATGGGGGCGGGGCGCTGCTGAAAACGCTGGACCTGGCCACGTGGTGGGTGGCGAGGGGCTACACTTTTGCCGACCAATCCGATTCCCGGAGCCAGGAAAAGAGCCGGAAGAGCTTTGCCGAGGCGGCCGAAGTGCTCGGGATTTACATCAAGGAAGTCCAGCACCTGGAGCATCGAGGGCGCGCAGCTCCCGAGTCGGCAGCGCTCCTGGTCGACTACGCGAATATCCTGCTTGAGAAGCTGGCGGAACTCGGCGGGCCGTAAGTAGGCTTAGTTTCTCTATTGCGGCTCGGGACGCAAAGCGCTCACCGTCGATACGGCGCCCGCCGCGTCGATGCTCCACAGCCTCTCGATGCCGGTATTGTCGTCGGCTGTGAAGAACAGCGCGTCGTTGACCTGCGTAAAGCGATTGGGATACGAGCTGGCCTTGCCGGGACGCAGATCTTTCAGCAGGACCGTCCCTGCCGAGCTGCCGTCGCTTTGCCAAAGTTCCCAGCCGTGCTCACCGTCACCGGCGGAAAAAAGGATCCTGTCGCCCACTTGGGTCAAGTGCCCCGGCGAAGAGCTGCCCGCCCCCGGGTGGATGTCCTTGACGAGCACCGTTCCGGACTCTGTGCCGTCGCTCTTCCAAAGCTCCGCGCCGAGAACGCCGTCGGTCGCAGCGAAGTACGCGGTCCCGTTCATGTTCGCGAAAGAGTTGGGAAGGGAGTTGCCGCGACCCGGATTGATGTCCTTGACGAGGACTGTACCGCGATCGGTGCCGTCGCTTTTCCACAACTCGACCCCGTGCTCACCGTCCGTGGCCGCGAAGAACAGGGTCCCGCCGATATTCGCAAGGTGGCGAGGCCTTGCGCTGGCCGCCCCCCTGCTGATGTCCTTGACCATGACGGTTCCCGACTCGGTGCCGTCGCTTTTCCAGAGCTCGATCCCGTGACTTCCGTCGTTCGCGACGAAGAAAAGCGTTCCGTTTACGTCGATCAGCCATTCAGGGCTCGAATCCTCGGGTCCGCGACGGATGTCTTTCACACGGCGGGTTCCAGCCGAGGTCCCATCGCTGACCCAGAGCTCCGTTCCGCCTGCTTGGTCGGTGGCGGCAAAGAATAACTTGCCCCCCACGCGGGTGAGGTACCGGGGCGCGGACCCCGCGGGCCCGACATTGATATCGGCGACCAGGGCGGTGCTTTCCGGGCTGCCCTGGCTTCGCCATAGTTCGAATCCATGCTTGCCGTCGTCCGCGGCGAAAAACAACACGCCGTTCACGTTCGCAAGAAAACTAGGCGTCGAGGCTGCGGGGCCGGCGTTGATGTCCTTGACGAGGTAGGTGCCCGCTGCAGTGCCATCGCTTCTCCACAGCTCGGACCCTGCGGTTCCGTCGTCGGCAGCGAAATACAGCGTACCGCCGATGGCGTGCATGCTGCTGGGATAAGAGCCCGGCATGCCGGGCCTGATATCCTTGATCAGAACCGTTGCGTTGTGCGCGCGATCGAATTTCCACAATTCGTAACCGCTGCGGCGGTCGGTTGCCGCAAGAAGAAGCGTCCCGCCCGCATTGGCGAGAGCGCTAGGGGACAGGGGCTGAACAAGTTCGGAGCTGGCGACCAGGCGTGTTCCGGGCTGTTCTTGTCCCGTCACATCGCTTGCGGGCGCAAGCACGCAGAGCATACTGACGCCCAAAAAAATCCCGGGGCCAATAGCTGGCCCCGAGACTGAGCGTCGTGGATCGATAGCCGCTTTAATGCTGCCCGGAGGCTGTTCCAATCTCAGCGGCGATCCTTGTCGTGGTCATCGTGGCTGTCATGGCTGCCCGGTTGGCAAAAGGGCTCCAAGCCCATCGCCGACTTGATGCCGCCGACGATCATTTTCTGGAATTCCGCAGCGCCGGGAAGCGCTGAACCGGCCGTGAACGCAGTGTTGATGTGCCCCAGGGTGGTCACCCACGCCCGCCCGCCATCGTAGTACTGGCACCAGGCGACCGGGTGAAATTTCGGGAAACCCGGGTGAACCGAATGTTTCGTCGCCAGGGAGTCCTCGTCCACGAGCGCGAGGAATCTCACTTTTGTCGGGAACGGCACGAGGTTGTACCACTCGTCGCTGAAAGTCCAGCGCGCCGGCAGGCCGGCGGTGGAAGCGTCGCGGTCGTTGATGATCTGGACCACTCCGGTCTGAAAGGCGCCGTGGTCGTAGTAGTTGGCGTTACCCAGCAGGCCTTCGTAGTACTGCCAGTTGTATTCCGTCCCGAAAGCGTTGTGGATTGCCACAAAGCCGCCGCCGGCGCGCATGTATTGCTTCAGCGCAGTCCGTGCCGCGTCTTGCTGGTAGTTGCCCGTCAGGTTCTGGCCGACCTGTCCTCCCACCGAATGATTCCATAGCGCGTCGCGGCTGGTGCTGGCAAAGATCACCGCCTTGTACGAGTTGAGATTGCTGAC
>WNFX01002633.1_pt1 | contig 24119 bp, 18 predicted proteins | sample 5400111 | NCBI WGS metagenome assembly WNFX01 (sample SAMN13153363, study PRJNA577476) | soil metagenome | isolation source: 40 cm soil or saprolite under grassland replicate 1 | place: USA:California | collected 2016-06-15
GAGACGGGCGGACTCTATGGTCTGGTGGTAAGCCCGGCGGGGGATGTATGGGTCACCGTCCTAGCAGAGAACATGCTTGCTCGTCTGGATGTCGCGACCCACCGTTTCAGCTACTACCCTATCCCGACCACGGGAGGTGACCCAGTAGCGCTCGCGATGGGTGCCGACCAGATGCTCTGGTTTAGTGAGACGGACAAACTCGGAATGCTGCTCCAATAGGAGCCCGTGAGCGAGTATACTTCCCTCACGAGCTTCTTCGAGCGCCTCACGCGTTTCACCTACGAGCCAGAACAAGCAATGCAGGAGTTGTCTTAGATATGGAGTCTCTGGCGTGCCGGAAACGATCTTCATTGATCGTCATGGCGTGGTTATCCATAAAGTAATTGGGGAGCTTACCTGAGCAAACGCTGCAGAGCAACATTCGATCGATCTCCTAATGTGGCGTCACCACTGCGGCATAGCCTTCCCACCATTGCAGAAATTGCGCGCGCGAGAGCGAGTGGCGATTCCAAAGAGAGGTATCGGCGAGAAAGACAGTGGTACTATTTCCACCAGTCACGACCAGTATGTGGCCTCCATCATACCTGTCTGGAGGAAAACTGACTATCACTGGATTGCCGCGATTTGCCGTCTCGATGACTTGATCAAGCGTCCAGGCATTTCCCCAGGTCGTCCTAAAGCCAAACTGTGCGGCTGTGTGTTCAACACCTTCTGGACGCAACAATCCCAGCGCAGGCGTAATCTCTCCTATCTGCGCTTCCACCTTCAAAATATCAGTGACGCGATACTGATGGCCGTACGCATTAAAGACCTCCGTCATCGCAGCAGCAGAGCAGGCAGAGTATGCCCAGGTATTGTACTCCTCAGAAGAACTATATTGAGCAGGGTCGAGCTGCGAGACACGCACAAGCTGCTGAGATGCATTCAACTGTCCCACATGTGCAGCAGTACTCAAATCAGATGCCTGGAAGGTATCATTGAGCAGATTAATGCTGTTGCTCAATTTCCGTAACACCCCATCAGCCAGGCCACTCTGCACCAGAAGCGTAAGCACCATCATGAGCAACAAACCGAGTGAGACGAGTGTGCGACGACGTGTGTACCAGGAAGGAGACAAACGAAACGTTGTTTGATGTACTGGCTGCTCAACAGGTATCACCATTCCATTTTGTGGTTGTAGAGCCTGGAATGGATGACCATAGAATTGGGTGGATGGAGTAGGCCTCAGTGTTCTTCCTGTCTGTTCATGGCGCTTACGTTCGCGTATTGCGCCAGTAATGAAGCTGGCGCTTATGAGTAACATCACACTGAGCGATAGGACAGTAATGATTGAAGACAGCACAGATCCACCTTACTAGAACAACGTAAAGAGAGACTTCCCAGTGACACAATTTGACACATTCTAGAGTGATGAACGAACAAACTGAGGAGTTTCCTCAAAATATCAGAAAATAGTACTATCCCAGTATCCTGTTGCTGGTCCCAACAAATTCGGATACCATCCCGATTTCTGTGTAGAGAGAAGCCTTCCCGGAGTGGGGAAGAGAAGACGATAATACAGGTAGAAATTGTTTCTAGAGCACCAGGAAAACGAGTCGTGAAAGAACGGGAACAGCCTGATACTGGCATCCCGCGTAGAGCACCTTGGCCCGCAGTTCGGGCATGCAAGGGGTCAGTGCCAGGTGCTCGCTTCCTTAAAGAGTGCAGCGGCAAGCAGGGAGGTTCTCGTAGCAATCTCTTTGGGGGTGTAGGGTCGCCCATGCTCAAGCCACCAGGTGATGGCTTCCACAAACAGCACAGACACCAGGTCTGGCACGAACTCTTGGGAGAAGGCGTGGGCGGAGTGCGAGCTCGTGTCCGGCCCGTGAGGAAGGCGCCCACGCTCTTTGATCAGGCTAGCCAGAGAGGCACGCATCTTCCTCACAAACCAGGGGCTTCCCTTGCTGCCCAGCAGTGCTCGATAGAGCCGTTCGTACTCGGCAATATGCTCGAAGAACGTCACCCAGATCGATGGCGGATGTTCTCGCCCCAGCTCTCCGACCGCTTTCAGCAAGGCACTCATGGCTTCCTCAAAGATCTGCTCAACCAGGTCGTATTTATCCTGATAGTTGCGATAGAAGGCGGCCCGGCTCACCATCGCGCGCTCGGTCAACTCACCGATGGTGAGTGCCTCGAATCCCTGCTCCTCGATCAGCTCAATTAATGCCTCCCTCAGCAGAAGCTTTGTGCGTCTCACGCGTAAATTGTCCGCTGGCCGTGCCCCCTGTGGGGATTGAGTCATTTTGCGCTCCTTTGTCTCATTTGGGACAAATCTTCCCAATTGATTCTTGTTTCTGTCTTCTTCTCCGACTACACTTAGGAAAAAGACAGGATCATCCATTTGAGACAGTGTGTCTTAATTCAATCGATCTGTCAACATACTCTCAAACAGAAAAGAGCTATTCTCTGAAAGGAGCAACATCTATGCATTCGTTCATGCGTCACCTCCACAGTTCATCGGGCGAGGCGTCGACTCAAGAGACAAAAGGTCTGGTCCTCGACGAAGGTTGGCGCTACGACCTGATGGGATGGTTCCACGACACCTTCTCGTTCCGTGGCAACTGGCACGAGCTCAGGCAGAGGACCATCAACCTGGCCCGCATACAACCCGGAGAACAGGTGCTGGATGTAGGCTGCGGCACGGGAACGCTGGCGATCGAAGTGGCACGCCGCGTAGGCCGTGCGGGCCGCGTGGCAGGCGTTGACCCTGGGGCCCAGCAGATCGCCCGTGCCCGTGCGAAAGCGGCCCGACGCAACCTACCGGTCGAGTTCCAGGTCGGGGTGATCGAGCAGCTTCCCTTTCCCAATCAGACGTTCGACGTGGTGTTCTCGACCTTGATGATGCATCATTTGCCGAAGAGCCTCAAACGTCAGGGACTCGCGGAAATCGCCCGGGTGCTTAAGCCAGGGGGGCGCCTGGTCATTGCCGATTTCACGCGCAAGCAGGACCGCCGGGGTTGGGCGGCGCGCTTTCATGCCGGGGGAAGCAGTATCCAAGATCTGGTTGCCCTGGTCTCGGACGCCGACTTCGAGCGGGTGGAAACGGAGGAGATGCAGCCCTCACGCTTCTCTACTTTCCCAGGAGCAGGCATCGTCCTGGCCCACAAAAACTAAGACAAATGTGCAACCAAAAGGAGTGTCTGAAGGCAGATCAAGTAAGAAAGGCGGCTTCTCATTTTACATCGTTACACAGGATTCGGTACGGCATCGCTGCATTTATATAAACGGTTAGTACCTTCGCTTCCCCTACAGGAGTGATTTGCTACTATGATATAATCGTCGGTATGAAAACCTCTTCACGTAACATCGTTGCTCGCAATATCATGGCTTTTTCAGGAGAAGCTTATGAGTAGCACTCGATACTCCTGTCTCTCATTGTTCCTTGTTTGTTGCTGTCTCGTTCTGTTAATGTCTAGTTGCTCTCCCTTTTCTAACGCTACCTCTCTTTCGCCGGGAACTACTATTTATGCGTATCATGGCCATACAAAGAAGGTGAATAGCATAGCATGGTCAGCAGACGGGAGGCGTATTGCCTCCGCGAGCGATGATGGAACGGTGCAGGTATGGGATGCCTCAAGCGGGCGTAACGTCTTAACGTATCGCGGCCACTCCGGGCCGGTGCGTGTAGTAGCATGGTCATTTGATCTGACACATATTGCCTCCGGAGGTGATGATGGAACGGTGCAGGTATGGGATGCCTCCACGGGGAAACGGGTCTTGACGTACCGCGGCCACTCCGGTCAGATCACTGCTGTGGCATGGTCACTCAATGGACAACATATCATCTCTGCTGGAGACGTTGGAACAGTGCAAGCGTGGGATGCTACTACGGGAAAGACGCTCTTGGCCTACCACACCGCTTCCATAGTGAGCCAGCTGGCATGGTCATTCGATGGGTACCGTCTTGCGGTCGGGGAAGCTAATGGAATAGTGCAGGTGTGGAACGTTACCACTGACCAAAATTTCTTTACCTATCATGGTCACAGTGGTCCGGTCAATGGAGTAGCGTGGTCGCCAGACGGGAAGCACTTTGTCTTTGCGAGTGCTGATGGAACGATACAAGTATGGGACGCTATCACAGGAGAGCATGTCTTGACCTACCAGGGTCACAGCGGCGCGGTGAGTGCAGTAGCATGGTCGCTCGATGGCAAGTACATCGCCTCGGGAGGAGATGATAGGACAGTGCAGGTGTGGGATGCCGCCACGAGAAACAGGATATTCATCTATCATGGTCATACCGGTCCTGTGAGAGCGGTTGCATGGTCGTTCGATGCGACGCGTATTGCTTCTGGAGGAGATGATACAACGGTGCAGGTATGGCAGGCAGAGTGACGATTAGATAATGTTGCGTTCCCGGCCTTGCTGGTCTGTGGAAAAGCGCGTTATCCGCAAGGGATCAATATTTATCGACTGCGCCTTTCCCAGAACTACTTCTTCAGCGATCAGCCGCCCTACGGCTGGAGCTTGTTGTACCCCATGCCCCGAAAAGCCAGCTACGTTGATCCAATTTTCTACTGTAGGGAGTCGCCCAAGAATCGGATTATGGTCAGGCGTTATTTCATAATAGCCCCACCAGCAAGCATGATTATCCAGTCTCGTCTCCCCTAACCACGGAAAGCGCTCTAGCCCTACGCTGATTGTTGGTTCAAACCAATGCCAATCCATCCCTTCCGTAAATCCGGGTGGTTCATCCGGGTTCGAACGACCAAAAAGGATGCGTTTGCCCTCGCTTCGTAGATAGAAACCACTCGTCAGGTCGATCGTCAAAGGGTAAGCATGTTGCCAGGGGGTAGGAGCTGTCATATAAACCATCCGTCTCACCGGCTGAACCGGTACTTCCATCTCCAGCCCGGCACGCTTTGCGACTTCACCAGCCCACGACCCGGCAGCGTTTACGAGGTAATCAGCTTCAAAGATGCCCTTTGGCGTCTCCACCTGCCAGACATTTCCAGCCCATTTAGCACTGATAAGGGGGGTCTCCACGAACATTGAAGCGCCTCTTTCCTTTGCCAGTCTCAGGTAGGTAAAAGTCACACTATGCGGGTCTACTATACCGTCAGCGGGTCCATGGGTTGTGCCAGCAATTCCAGTGGCATCAAATGCAATTATACTCTGGGCCTCCTTGACGGAAAGAACTTTAACCGGGGCCCCTATTCGTTCCTGCAATCTGACGCTGTCCATATGCTCGCTCCACCGTTCAGGTGGAACAAGGAATAGATAGCCTATTGGGCGATAGCCCGCATCCTCCCCATACAGGTCCTGAAAATGCTGATATTCCTGGATACTCTCCCATGAGAGACGAGTGTTTACCTCTTCGGTATATTGTACGCGCACCCCGGCGGCACTATAACCGGTTGAGCCCATCGCCGGTGAAGTTTGTGCCTCTAACACCACCACTTTTAATCCCCGCTCACTCAGACGGAATGCACAGGAAGCACCCATAATTCCGGCACCGATGATTAACGCGTCAGCTTTTGCTCTCAGTGACATGCTTGTCCGCCTTTTTCAACAAGTTCAGGGGGCCGTTATCTATCTGCAGTCATCAAACGCCCTGCTTCGTTGCGCGCAAGGCTACCGTTGCAGCTTCATCAATCACATAGAGTTTGGGAAGTCGCACAAGCTGATCCTGGCTCCCCAGATAGCGTATGACCACGCCATATTCACGTTCAGCCGCCTCAAGCGATACATATCCGTTGACGACATCGTTCAGCACTAGATCTACAGGACGTTGGAATGGGTCCCCATAGCCACCACCCCCTGGTAGATTGAGTTGGACGCGGGCATCTGGCGCGAGGGGTATAAGCGCCTTTGGTTGGGGACGGATCGTGTTGTTCACGAGAAATTCGCCTAATGAGCCAGATTTTCCACCTTCAAGCCCTGTAGCAGGAAAGCGGGTGCGGTCAACAAGTGCCGAAACTCCCCAGGGTGCATCGCCCCGGTAACCAATCTCCGTCAATTGCCCTAACCCTCCACGATAGGTTCCGGGTCCCCCCGAGTCGGTGCGTAACTCTCGTTGATGTTGGACCAGTGGAGTTAAGCTTTCCATTATTTCAGCCGGCACCCCCGCGACTCCACTAGGGAAGCCGGTTGTATTCAGGCCATCTTTGATCGCTCGCGCCCCGGTGCCTCCACACTGAAACAGGTTGAAGGTAAAGGGCTCCTGGGATACAGGCCATTTCCCATGCCAGACGGAGATCCAAATCGGATCAGCGCCGCAGGCTATAAGCTTTCCCGGCATTGCTGGAGCCAATGCCCCAAAAGATTTTCGTCGTCGATTGTGACGGCCACTTTGATGCGAATCGGTTCGTCAAAGCCATCGCTCCAGGACTCGTTCTCGTAGCGTCCATTGGGAAGTTTACGGATCGCCTCGCGCATTGCCCTTTCAGAGCGCGTAATGATTTCATCCGCAAGTGGATCAATGGAGTCTAATGCGAACTCCTGCATAAAGTGGAGGAGTTCGCGAGCGCCAACCGCATTTGAAGAGGTCTGAGCGTATAGATCACCAATAGTTTCGTTGGGAGTGCGCACATTCGCACGGATGATCTTAAAAAGCTCATGATTGGGCTCATCACGTATGAACAGTTTCATGATTGGAATGCGCAAACCTTCCTCGTAGACCTCGCGTGCCTCACCCGAGAAAATGCGCCCCCCGATATCGGGGGCATGACAGGTGCTGGCAAAGTACCCAACCACGTGTGTGTCTTTGAAGACCGGCGTAAGTATCGTCATATCGTTGATCTGGCCAGCGGTTTGCCAGGGATCGTTCGTAATCAACACATCGCCTGGTTGTAATGTTTCTGCCGGATATGTTTTCAAGAAATGGCGCACTCCGGTCGCCATCGCGTTGATGTGACCAGGCGTACCGGTGAGCGATTGTGCAATCATTGAGCCGCGCGTATCAAAGACCCCACAGGCCAGATCCTGCGACTCGCGTACAACAGTGCTAAAGGCGGTACGCATCAGTGTTACTTGCTGCTCATTCACCACGGAGAGCAAGCGGTTCCAGAGCACCTCCAGGGTGATCGGGTCAATTTTATTCGTCATTGAAGAGAAGCCTCGCTGGATAAGTTATAGCTCAACAATAAGGTTCTGCTGCTCGTCAATACGGAAACGATGATCCAGCCCTACGATCACCGTTGACTCGCGCTCTTCAACGATTGCTGGTCCGGTGAAGTTTGTACCGGGCAACAAACCATAGCGGTTATAGACTGGTATATCGTGATAACCACCCAACTCCGGGAAATACGCCATGCGGCTCCCCTTCTGAGCAGTTTGAGCAACTGTCTGCTCATCTCTCTCCTTGCATCCCTCCTGAGCGCGCTGCGCTAGACGCGCAGCGTCGTTGGAGGGATGGATTGGTGCCGAGGCGACTTGCAAGCGTACTCGGGGAGCCAGACTGGATGAAGTGACGCGCCAATTGATAATTTCAACCGGGACAGACTGACTAAGCCGCTCGTAGAGACGACGATAGGCCTCTTCAAACAAGCTGACGATGGTGGAGACGCTATCGCTACTAAGCTGACCAACCGGAAGAGGGACTTGTATCTCGTGACCCTGACCGACATAGCGTATATCTGCCTCACGCTGATGGCTAACTTGCTCGGGCAAAACGCCGGATTTCTCCAGGAGTGCCTGGCCTTCCGCTTCCATTTCGCTGAGCAGTGCATTGGCTTTCTGCCAGTCCAGGTGATCGATGCGACCGGGCCAGGAGCGCACGAAGTCAAAGGCAAGTGGGGCAGTGAGAAGCCCAACAGCACTCATGACTCCCGCTCCAAACGGCACGATCATAGCTGGCGAACCTAAGGCTTTCGCAATGCGAAAGCCATGTACGGGCCCGGCTCCGCCGAAAGCAAATACAGGGAAGCGATGTGGGTCCTTACCTCGCTCCAGGGTGTGGATGCGCGCGGCATTCGCCATACTTTCATTCACTATCTGGTGGATGCCCCAGGCCGCCTCTTCAATCGAGAGACCTAACGGGTCAGCGATTCGTTCCCGAATGACTCGGCGAGCGGCTGCGAGATCTATCCTGAGTTGGCCTCCGAGAAAGTAGTCGGGATCAAGATAGCCAAGCACCAGGTCAGCGTCGGTCACCGTCGGCTCAGTCCCCCCATGCCTATAGCAGACTGGACCCGGCTCAGCACCCGCCGATTCTGGCCCCACTTTCAATAACCCCATTGGGTCTATGCGGGCAATCGAGCCGCCTCCTGCGCCAATCTCAATCATTTCGATCACCGGCAGTTTTATCGGGAGTCCCGACCCCCTTTTAAGGCGATACCTCCGATCGACCTCAAATTCGTGGGCAGTGAGTGGTTGACCCCGGTCGATGATGCAGAACTTGGCGGTAGTCCCACCCATATCGAATGAGAGCAGGTTGGCATACCCACATGCGGTACCGTAGCTGGCCGCCGCCAATGCTCCTGCCGCCGGGCCTGACTCGAGCAGGCGGACCGGAAAGCGAATAGCCGTATCTATCGTGACAATCCCACCACTGGAAATCATCAGAAAGACACTGCCTTTAAAACCGATGCGACTCAGGCGGGCCTGCAACTCGCGAAGATATTTTTCAACGCGGTCCTGCACGTATACATTCGCAGTCGTCGTTGAAGTACGTTCGAACTCGCGTATTTCAGGCACCACCTCTGACGAGATTGAGACGCGCATGCCTGGTGCAACGCGCTGGATGATGGCACGGGCTTCCTGTTCGGCAGCGTCATTGGTAAAACTATTCAAAAAGGCGATTGCTGCCGCCTCTATCCCGCTCGCAACTAATTCGCGGGTCAATCGCTCGACAAAGGCAACATCCAGTTCCTGGAGAGTTGTACCATCGGACAGCGTACGTTGAGGCACCCCAAAACGCAGATACCGTGGTACCAGTGGTTGCGGCATTTCCAGCATAAGATCGTAGAGTTCGTAGCGGTTCTCCCGTCCAATTTCAATTGAGTCGCGGAAGCCTTGTGTTGCCAACAGCGCGGTACGTGAGCCGGTGCGCTCGATGATTGCATTGGTCACCATGGTGGTGCCATGGATGAGTTGCTGCACACTTCCTATGGCAATCCTCTCCCGCTCGAGCGTTTCGAGCACGAGCGTTTCGACAGCTAAGGATGGATCACGAGGCGTGGTTAGCGTTTTGCCGACTGTAAAACTACCGGTAGAATCGTCGAATACGACAAGGTCCGTGAATGTGCCTCCAATATCCACGCCTATCCTGGGATGCCCAGAGGAACCTTCCATCAGTTGACCTCCAGCTTGGGAAAGCGGCTCAACGGGAAAATATCTACTTGCGGTGAGCGTTGCTGGGAGAGGAGACCGCCGTCAACAGCTATAATGTGCCCGGTGATGTAACTGGCATCTTCCGATGCCAGAAAGGCAGCTGGTCCGGCCATCTCTCCAGGTTCGCCCATGCGTCCGAGTGGAATGGTTGCTCCTCGCTCCCGCTTCATCTCTGGGCTCATGCCTTGCGAATCAATAGAGCCAGGAATGAGTGCATTCACGCGAATACCATAAGGGGCAAGGTCGAGTGCCATGGCTCTGGTAAGGGCTTCTATACCGCCTTTTGATGCATCATAGGCCGCCATCCCCCGGTGGGAGTGAGTGGCCCCTCCGCTGGACATGTTGATAATTACGCCTTGATGACGGCGGGCCATCACCTGGGCTGCACGGAATGAACAGAGGAAAACGCTCTTGAGGTTTACAGCGAGGATTCGGTCCCACCAGGCTTCGTCCGCCTCAAGGAAGTGACGTTCAACATTGATTAAACCAGCATTATTGACCAGCACATCCACCGATCCAAGGCGTTCAAGCACGGTATCAAATAAGCGGTCAACCTGACTCTTATCCGAAACGTCTGCGACGCCAGGAAGAGCCAATCCCCCGTGCGCACTAATCGCCTCGACAGTAGCTTCTGCACCCTGGGTGTTGACATCGTTGACGATGACTTGTGCGCCTTCGCTCCCAAAACGAAGAGCGATAGCACGTCCTATACCATGTGCAGCCCCCGTCACTATCACAATTTTATTTGTAAAGCGTTGTTGCATCGATTTGTTAACCCATCTCTCTGATGTTGGTATTCACCACGAACGCTCACTTCTCCAAACGGCGAAAGATCCCAATCGCTCTGGTTTCGTCCAGGCTGTCGATAGTCGTGCTGGTCACCCATGGTGGGATTTTTGATAGCGACAAGATAGCAGAGAGAGGGAATCTTGTCAATGGCAAGATCGATCTGCTCTCAAGGTGATGTCCTGGCGGCTACAACTCCTCGACAGCGGATTGCCTCTTTGAAGGTGTCTTCATAGGCCACCATTATAATCTTGATAGTAATCTATTTTTCCATCCATTCTCACCAAGAAAAAACGCTCCAGGGCATGTTCTGGCTGGATTCACTTCCCTATGTCCTTTGATGTGCTCTGCATCACGTGGTATATCAGCATAATTGGTTTGTATTGCTCTTGCTAGTCCATCAATTTGAGCAAGCGGTGGAGTTGCATGCTCATAATTGCCAATGGCAACAAGCGCAGCGCTTCTGTTATTCACTTCGCTGCCTGCATGCCATAATACATACTGTCGTTGTATATCTTCCAGAAGCCAGCAAATGCTTCCATCAGCAGCAACGAAGCCATTGTATGCAACAAATACTTGTTTTCCTTCGGACGTAAAATGTCCAGACCAAATAGGCTTTCCTCGTAACTCAGGATCTTGAGCAAATTCGTAGGCGTATTGTCGGATTGCACCAATGGCGTTGAGCTTCCTCGCTTCATCTTCTACATTTTTTTCTGGGTCGGTTTCCGAATGATGAATAATAACCATATCGATGGGTGGCTGTTCTGTTTCTATTCTTTGTCTTCTTTTTAGATCGAAATCAGGGCCATTTTGACCAAGAGGGATTTCGTTTTGCTCAAGCATTTCCCCAACCAGTGCATAGAATGGTTCTCGTATTGCTTTTATCTTTGGATCATCATGAACGTCTGTCCATATCCATTTTTTTAGGAACGGTTCAAGAGCAATATACCAGTCAGATCGTTTCAGGTATGCTCCCCATTGTTGTCTTAGTTGCTTCTTTAGCAACGCGATATCCATAGTATGTCGTCATCTCCTCATGATGTACCCCTCTAGCCTTCTTTTACTCCGTGGGTTGGGGAATACCCCACCTGTGCCGTAAATGAAACATCAACAATCGCGTGAAGTAGCTTTGAAAATTGTCCGCTGAGAGAACCATCGCATCTTCTGCCCGTTCATTCAAAAATTGCTCAAAGTTAGCGGGCAGCAGTTTCTTTTCAAACCTCGCATCAAGCTCTACCAGCTTCCGTGCCAGAAGGCGGTGTACTTCAAACAGAGCGTTCCACACTTCCCGAACCATCGACTCAACCTGATATTGTTCCCACGCATCGAGTGTCGCAAATTTCTGCCTGAGAAGCTGTTTATCTGCTCCGGTAAATGGTAACGTGTCAACCATATACGTTAAGCTTCGTTGTTGTGGCATGGTTTCTCTCCTGAAAGCGAGTAGGCAGGGTACAGAAAATCAGTTTTATTCTATCACGAGGGAGAGAGCAATAGTGCCTATATCCTCAAATGTTCAGAGGTCTTCTGCGGCCAGCTTGCGGCGTGCTGCCATTGGATGTTGATCCTTTCTATGCCCTTATTTCGACTTCGAAGAGGGAATATTGTAGGTGCCGCACGCAATACCAATTCATTGCGTTCGCCTGGTGAGGCATCACCACTAGATTACTTATTTCAGAACGCAATAAATAGCGTCCCTACGATTTTGTAGGGACGCATCATTTTGAGTCGCGTTACCGGATTGACCCTTCGTAGATACCCATTATCGTATCAAGGAACTTCAGTGCCTCTGGCTTTTTACGCTGGAACGAGTTGCGGCCTATGATCGAGCCGAAACCACCGCCATCGCGGATAGCACGCACCTCTTCAAAGAACTTATCATCAGCAGCGTAAGTGCCACCAGAGAAAATCACGATACGACGCCCATCGAAGGCGCTTTGGATGACATTGCGTACGCGGTCGGCCAGCGTGGAGATGGGGATTTCGTACTTCTGGTAGACCTTCTGCGCCTCCGCCAGCTCGACCTTCTCGCTGGGCAATTTGACCTTAATGATATCGGCCCCCAACTGTGCAGCAATCTGAGCTGCATACGTCACGACATCAACGGCGGTTTCGCCCTCTTTACTCAGGCTGCTGCCACGAGGATATGACCAGACAACAACCGCCAGACCAACAGACTTCGCTTCCTCGGTGAGTTCGCGCAACTGCTGGTACATTTCGGTACGTTCGGCTGATCCCGGGTAAATAGTGAAGCCCACAGCTACACAGCCCAGGCGCAAAGCATCATCCACGCCGGAGGTTACCGCTGATATTGGGTCTTGTTCGTCATTTAACAGGTCGTGGTTATTACATTTTAAGATAAGAGGGATGTCACCACAGTAGTCGGAGACTCCGGCCTCCAAAAAGCCCAACGGCGCGGCATACGCATTACAACCAGCTTCAATAGCCAATTGGAAATGGTAGCGAGGATCATACCCAGCAGGGTTTGGCGCAAAACTACGTGCCGGGCCATGCTCAAAGCCCTGATCTACCGGCAAAATAACCATTTTCCCTGTGCCACCCAGGCGACCATGGTTGAGCATGCGAGCCAGGTTCGTGCGGACTCCAGGGTTCTCGCTGGCATACCAGCTTAAAATCTCATGAATGCGATCGTTCATTGGTTCGTTCCTTTTCTCACTCCTCGACAAGCACTAGGATTAACCACAAACAGTGTAGGCATTTGTATTGTATCACCTAACATGACAACATTGAAAAAAAGTTGGGGGCCCAATGTAACAATTACATCACAGTCGTATATCAAAAAAGCAGGTCGCAAGTTTATATCTTTTTGAAGAGGTAGTGGTTACATTACCATTACCAGCGTTTAATGAGATGCGCCACTTTACCACCCGGTGTCAACTCGTAGCGGATGCGATCCGGGTTGACATCTACCACTTCTGGGGTAATCTCAGCCGCAACCACCGTATCACGCGGATGCACTACCTGCCAGACACCCGCAATAGCCCCGGGTTCTTGTTCCCTGTACACGAACCGACGAGCGATTTTCGATTTCCGCGCCTGGTTTTCAGCTCTGCCAAAGGTTTCTTTAGCCTGCTGGTCTTCATTATAGGGATCAACAAACTCAAACATTCGTGGAACGCGTCGCGTTTTCGGTTCACCTACATATAAAAAGACCACAGGATTTCCATCCGCATTATTGAGAGCAGTGCGTATAACAGTATCGTTATGTGGATTATTAGGCGTAAGCACCGCCAGGATCGAACCGGGCAAGCGTCCCTCGATACCGGTTGTAACAACGGGTAGACGTCCTGCCCGCTTGTAGCGAGCGTAGTTAACGTAGGCTACAGCCATACCGAGGCCAGCTACAGTACCACCGAAAAGGGTTGCCAGGGGCTTCGCTATCAGGTTGGTAGACCATGCAAGCGCCACCAAAAACGTAGTTAGTATACCCAGATAGAAATCGATATTATACCAGAGATCCCGTAACTGCGTGCGCCAGCTACGTTCAGGAGCAGCCAGCATAGCAATGGTTTCTGGATCCATTCCGCCTACCGGTGCTGGGCCATTGATGTGCGCAGACTCCTGGGTGAGTTCCTCTGCGCTGCGCAGCACCTCTTCAGGGTGCTCCTGTACATTACCATTGCTATGCGGAAGATGAGCAGCTATCGCTCGCGCAGCCTTGCGCTCACGGTGTCGCACAATATCCAATCCCAGGCAGGTCAGGGTAAAGGCTCCCAGCAGACCAAAGGCGTACATGTCACCCAGTATATTGATATTTCCTTGCACTAGCAACAACACTACAATTGGTATGCCGGTAGCAAGTGCAATTGAGTAATGTGGCGTACCTCGCAACTTATTGCGTTTCAGGACAAAAGCGGGGAAAAATTCCATGCGCGAAAGTGCCATAAACACATGGTAGGTGCCTATGATAGCTGTATTACTGGCAAATACCAGCAGTGCACTGGCACTGATAGCTACCTCTGTCTGTAATATGATATTTCCCCAGTGACCAGCAAGCAACGAGATGAGCTGCGAATTCTTCACAGGATCAGCAGCCTCATTTTGTAGTAAGATTGTCGAGAACATCGTCAGTAAAGGACTCGTCAATCCAATTGTTAATACAACGAACAAGAGCGCCATACCCGCAACTTTCTTGCGCGGTGTCTTCATCACTGGCGAGAGCTGCGAGATACTCTCCAGGCCTGAAAAGGCCAGGAACGAGGCGGAGAATCCTATCAAGATAGAAATAGGCGCTAGCGAATGATTCTCAAACATCTTGGGGAAAAGCGATAAGAATTCTCCGAAGGAAATATGCGTAAAGACCGTCACAAGAATAGCAATATCGCTAAGAAATGCGACGATGGCTCCTACAAAACTCACTTTCGCACTTTCGCTAATGCCCACCCAATTCAGAACACCCAGTAAGACTAGCACAGCAATCGTTAGCCACAAGGCTATCGGACCCAATGCGGGAACAACGACGCTAAAATAGAGGATTCCCGAAAGGCAACTGATGGCCGCCGTGAGGAAGTAATCGACCAGGATAAACATCCCGCCCAATGCGCCAACCCAATGATTCATGGCCTGCGCTGCCACAGTCACGACGCCACCACCCTGGGGGAAACGGTAGGATACTTCTGCATACTTCAGGGTGAGCAGCACAAAGACGGACATGGTCAAGAATACAAAGAACCCTGCCAGTGTCGTAATTCCTTCGGTTCCGTAGAGGATACCGGGAACGTAGTACACAGAGGTGCCGATGTCTGCAAAGACGACCGCCCAGCAGAGAATAGGACCTAGCAGACTTCCGCTGTGACTGTCTTTGCCCCCGTGAACATCTTTTGAAGCTTCTTGTGTGACAGGTTCCTGTGCCATTCTAATCCCTTCATCGAGGGTGAAGCAGGATTTTTCTCTCTATTATGTATACGACTGACACCGTTTATTTGGCTCCAGCTACGCTTAAAGATAGTGTAACATAGCAATGTAGTTCGGGCAAGGAAACAACCGCTTCTTAAGAATACTCGTCCCTATGCTTACTATAATCTAGATATAACTAGAATAACGGGGAAAAGAATATTTTAAATGCTACACGAGCAGTTGAAAAACTCATGCATAGTTACTTTAAACGATTTTGCACGTTTTTATACAAAGATAGGGAGAAACTACGTTCATCTACTAAAGGGTCTACACTCGTATGCTTAGCGGCAGGGGTCTACAGGTGTTGAATCGTGAATGATGCTCTACTCTAAAGGAGTTTATATGAAAACGAGTGGAAGCAGTTTCGAGCTTATCATGCAAGAAGTGCTCAAGCAAAAACAACTTTTCGAAGATTTACAAACGGAGAACGATGAGCTACACCGCCAGCTCGCCGACCTTCGTGAAGGAAAGGGTATTTTCGTCGAAATCCTTGGCACACGTTTTTCGTTGACTGAGGAAACAGTTAGTGTTTCTCCCGCTCCCGCAGCAGTTTCGACAACAGAGGTTGATCCCGCGTTCCAGGAAACGGCCGCGATCTTCAGTGAGGCTTTACCATCTTCATTGCCCGAAACCCCTCTACCGACTACAGAGCTTATAGTGGAAGAAGTGCCAGAGGAGCAGCTTACTATAGCGTCTTCTACTATGCCAGACTCCTTAGAGGAGGCCTTACTGGACGAATTCTCGAACGCATCTACCAGTCAGATGGCTGTGTGGTCTGGCCCGATCACCAATCCTCCAGAATTTGATGAAAAGGAGAAAGAGATCCTGCGGCGCGAACTCTCGGGCAGTTTCTTGTTGGAATGAACACTCTATCGCCAGTTATGGGTTGACAAGATAGCCTCATTCACCCGTGCTATCTCAATACAAAACTAATCTGAAGAAGGTCCACTCAAACTCTACTACTTCTGAGTACGCTGCTTGCTCCTGAATCTGGAAGTTCATTGAAGCCGCATTAAGAGGACAATTGAAAATCCGTCATGGCCTGGTTACTCCCGCTTTGGGGCTGTGGTAACAGGACCAGGGTAAATGACTTAGTGTTTAAAGGTGCAAGAAAGGCAACCGTCCCGACTTGCCCAGATGCACCTGCATAAAATGAAACGGGCAGTGTCGTTTGCTTCGGTGAGACTGTGGTATTGCCAAATTTCAAACGGATATAATCGTAAGGCGAACCAGTGATTGCAACCTGTGAGAGCGTATTATCCACTTTAAGCGTTACTATGACGTAGCGCATGAGGTTTGTAGCCTGCTCACCTGCAATGCTCCAGCTCGAAGTGGCACTGATGAGAGACCAATTAAGCCCAAAATACTGCATTTGGCCATGAAGCTTGATAGTCTTTGATAGATATCTGCTTACATTGACCTTCCCAGTTAGCGGAATCAGCATGTGCGCCTCCTTTGTAGCGCCTAGCTGTAATGTAAGCTGATCGATACGAACATTTGATGGTACAGCAAAATCTACAACGCTCGTTTGGGATGTTCCAGGAGCAATTTCCACCACCGCATTTATATAGGTGGGACTGACTATCGTTTTATTGGGTAAAATCAGCCGGGCTACTTCGGCATAACTCCAACCCACCTTGATACCCGTATTATTCTGTTCGCGAAGATTTAGACGCACTACGCCATTGGTACCGGCGTTGGGATCATTAGCAAAACTCTGCGACTGTTGAGCGTTCTTTATTGTTATGTCGACTCCAGCATATCTAACCGAAGCATTGATTGCCGTCGTTATCACAGGTGCCCGCGCACTGCCAAAACCGGGGAGATGGACACCCAGTAAGCCAGCGCTAATATAACCGGCTACACTCAGTAATACAAGTATTACCACCAGCAGAAGCATGCACCCTTTCCTGCCCATGCTTCTCCTTCTAGGGGTAGACGAGGGTTCAACCGGTACCTGAAATGTCTGTGGCTCATAATGAGGGTAGCTTTGTTGTACATGCGGAACGCGTTGAGAAGCTTGCTGGTCTCCAGGAGACATCAGATCTTGATCGTATTGATTATCTTGTGTTGATTGTGCCTTTGTAGTTCTGGAGAGCATTGCCTCCACCGGAAGGCTGCAGGTGGCACAAAAACGAGATTGTATGACTACAGGCGCACCACATCGCGGACAATAACGTGAGAGCACCTGCGCCATAGTTTATTCCTCTTCCTTTCACGCGTTTTATGCGAAACGAATCTGTCCTTTGAGTATCCATTGTAGCATAGACGCCCGGCATAACTATCATACAGTTCACGTCGCCCTTTACCTTAAAAATTGCCCGCCATGAGTTTATTGCAAAGCACCATGTAGAAATCCCACAGGTTCGGCGTGCCAAGGCCCGTGGCGTAGTCCCAACCAGGTGTTGCAGGGTAATACAGATTATTCCCACGCGTTACATCGTAGTAGGGTTGCATACCACTCGTGCCTTGTGCAACCACATAGAACAACTGTGGTGAAGCAGTAAATTTCCCAATCTGTTGTATCAATCCCTCATTGACGAGCTCTAAACCAGCTGCCCAGATAGGCGCAGCGGCACTCGTCCCGCCGACTGCTCCCCATCTTCCATTGAAGTACACTGCCAGGGCATAAGCTGCTGCGGATACATCCGGAACCTGGCGATGATTGCCATCCCAGAACCGGTTATAGGTGCCATTCGCGTCCTGCCAACCAGGGTGTGGAAACACCCGGCTGTTGCCTCCGCCGCTTCCCCAACGATTCTTACAACTGTACGGATTCGATCCATCGGACCATACGACTTCATTCGCCCGTTGCTGTTGATCAGTAATTCTGAGGATTGTTCCGCCTACAGAGGTCGCCCAGGGATCGCTCGCAGGAAAACTTACAGAGAGACTATTGAAGATGCGATCACTAAACGCTCCACAATCACCACTGGCGATAAAGACTCTCATATGTTCTGCTCTGGTTAAGAGCTGGAGACTCTGGTCAATGGCATTGCGGTCTCCCGAAGTAAGTTCGTTTTCTGCTGCACCCAGGCTGATACTGACAACACCGCCCGCATTCGCATTATTCGTGTTAGCATTGAGAATTTGTTGCAGTTCATCATTGACCTGTGTCCAAATATCACCATCGGCATTGCCATCCGTTTGATAATCAACAATGTTGACTGAGCGTGCCAGGCCCGCCACCATCTCAATATCTAAAGCCGTCTCACCTAGGGCCTGTGTTGGTTGACCATCTACATTTACAGCATGTAAATTGCCCTGAAAGTTAATGCAGTCGAAGTAGTTCTGGATATCATCCCGGTAGAACCCATCTATCTCGACCAGATTTACGGTCATATGTTCTCCATGCCAGCCATGACCCCAAAGCTGATCAAAACTATAGGCATGCGCCACTTGTTTTGGTAGCAATGTCCTATCAAGAGGGTAACAATCTTGCGTAGGGTGGCTCTTCGATTTCGGCACAGTGAAATGCTGTCGTGCAAAGGCATGTTGGGGAGCAGAACTGTAATTATCGAGCCCGGTGACAGCAACAATAGAGTCAACCAGGAACTTCGGCAGCTTGGGTGGTGTCGCCGGTGCGAAAAAGGTACGACCTTGATACTTATGAATGACAAAATGTGTTTGAAACAACTTAGCAAAGGTACTGGCTTTGGCATCAATGCTCAGATACGTGCGTAATTTACTCAGGTTCAGCGCAATTCCCTTGAGATTGAAGAAATCTTTAATTTTCTGATAGGTAGCATCATCAATACCAATTTTGTTCGCCAGGTCTTCCAGATTCGAACGCTGCCCTGGATGAACTGGCTGACCCTCTAACTTATTGATTATGCTCTGGTTGACCTTGAACGTAACACCAACATGTAACTTTGTAGAATCTGGCAAGGGACCAACAATTGGCGAATTGAGTGCCTGGGCAGGTATACCAAGATCAATAGGCCTAAATTCAAGCGGTGCAGGAGCTCCACAGCTGGCCAGTAGTGGAGCTAGCATGAGCAATAGCAGTCCGCATGCACTCACCGCGATACTGCGAAACCTGCTGCGAGTGAATCTATATATAAGTGTCTCAACATCCATGACAAGAACCTCCAAAACAAAAACAGTAGTAATGCTGATTAATATGCAAATCCGTGACAAGAAAAAGAGTTGCACATTCTTCTATCACGGATTGTCGGCGAAAATCAGTTCACTACCAGCGTTATTGCTGAGGAGCAGGAGAGTCAGGTTTATTGGATACCGCTCCATGGACTACCACATTCAAAGCAGAATAGCGCCCCTTCAATCTGTAATGAGGGGGTACCACAATTTGGACATACCAACGCCAGCAATGCACCACAGTATACACAGTACTTCCAGTGGGACAGGCCTTCATTTTTGCATGAGAGGCATAGCTTTGTTTGTGCTGCAGGCTGGGCCATGAAACTGTTGCTCATCACTACCTGACGTTCTAAGCGGCCTGGACTCAATAATGCATGGTCGAGATTATCAGTTCGGCTGCTGGTTGCAATGACCGCCATCGGCGGATGGTAGTCAGGTCCATCCATCTCTACCACTAATTGTTTCCAAAGTCGCTCACGTTCCTGATTCGAAACCAGCTGATTTATAGCATCAAGATTGTCGATAAAGAGTATACAAGGTGATGCCTTTCTTGCCTGTTCGAAAATATATTCCAACATATTCTGACCTCTTTGGCTTGCCTCACTATTCTTGAGCAGGTTATATTCATCCGCTGGAAGATCAAGGTCTTCAATGAAGGTGACATCTGAGTCAATTTCGGCAAGCATTTCAACGAGTGTCGAGATTGAGAGGGAGATTAGAGGTACAACTGCTTCACCCGCTGTGGCCGCTACCAGGAGAGTCCTATCAGTACAAGGATGCCCAACAACAAGCACACCATACAGATATGTCCTCCTTGAGTGTTGAAATGTTCGTGGTTTCCTCAGAAACTCAACAACTTCTCGCAAATCGCGTTTAGCTCTATCTAATCCCTGGATATCTGTAAAAGTAATACCAGGACGTTCAAACCTCCTGAGAACTCGCTTCGGGGAACTTTTATTGAATCCTACAACGCTTTGGTCTCGTACTCGAGAATGTATGAGTTGATCTATGTAATTTGTATAAGCTGGACCTACCACCTCTCTCAAAGATGCGGGTAATGCGTCCTCTGAAGGCAATAAAAGAACAAGCAAGGGCTGAACGCGCGGGTGGCGTAAAACACCCAACAACAAGTGTTTTGGAAATATTAACGAAGAGTGCATTTGCAATGCAAAGGTAAAAGCCCATTCAAAACATATTTGTGACTCCCTTGATAAGGGTAGATTACTCCCCTCTAGCCCCTCATTAGTGTGCACACCAAAGATTTCTGTTACTTGTGCTTGGATCACCCGCATATCCAACCCCAAACTATCCAGTACTTTAGCTACTTCAGCATCAGCCAGCGCAATAACTCCAATAAAAAGGTGCTCTGGATATACTTCGGGCGCATTCATACTGGCTGCTTCTTGTTGTGCCTTGTGGATTTCCGCTTGTGTTGATGGTGCTAACCGGTCGAAATCAAATGCATGGCTATGCATCTCACTGGTGACGGTATTCATGATATGCTCCCAATCCCTAGGTGCTTGCTAATTTGAATAGCGTTTCACTGTTTATACTCAAACATTCATCCCACTGAGAATTTTACGCCAACTCAACCCACATTCAAAACAGAGCTATTCTAATGCTGTGGTTGAATCAGAAACGTGGTATAATGATGTAGCAATTGGAAAGAATATTCTACTTATCTATAAGGAAAACTCACACCATGCCAGAACTTAAGGTAGAAGCACCATTTCAGCCTACAGGAGACCAACCAGAAGCCATTACACAACTGGTGGAGGGCATCAGAAAAGGCTATAAGCATCAAACCCTACTTGGAGTGACAGGTAGTGGTAAAACGTATACCGTTGCAAAAATCATAGAGCAGGTACAAAAACCAACCCTGGTACTCGCGCCTAACAAAACTCTGGCGGCTCAACTCTTCAGTGAGTTCAAAGAGTTCTTACCAAACAATGCAGTCGAGTATTTTGTCTCCTACTACGACTACTACCAGCCAGAGGCCTACATTCCGCGCACCGACACCTATGTTGAAAAAGAGAGCATGCTGAATGAGGAGATAGAAAAGCTGCGCCTCTCCGCGACACGCAGTCTGTTTGAGCGACGCGATGTGCTGATCGTCGCCTCCGTCTCCTGCATCTACGGCCTGGGCAGCCCGGAAGAATATGGGGAAGTAGTGCTGACCCTGAAGGTGGGGGAAGAGCGGCGTAGAGAAAGGATACTGCGCCACCTGACAGATATTCAGTACGAGCGCAACGATGCCAACTTCATTCGTGGGCGTTTCCGCGTACGCGGCGATGTGCTTGAGATATTCCCCGCTTATGAGGACGTAGCAGTACGTATTGAATTTTTTGGCGATGAGATCGAGCGCATGACCGAGATCGATCCTCTAACAGGCGAAGTGCTGGGGAGGCGGCAGCGCCTGGATATCTATCCCGCCAAGCACTGGGTGACGACACAGCAGCGCCTGAACCGTGCCATTGAGCTGATCGAAGCCGAACTGGAAGAGCGCCTGGCAGTATTAGAAGCGGAGGGGAAGATACTTGAAGCGGCTCGTTTGAAGCAGCGCACCAACTTTGATATTGAGATGCTGCGCGAGACAGGCTTCTGCTCAGGTGTGGAGAACTATTCGCGCCACCTGGCTGGACGCGGAGCTGGAGAGCAGCCCTGGACACTGATGGACTACCTGCCAGATGATTATCTGCTGGTCGTGGACGAGTCGCATGTCGCGCTGCCACAGGTACGTGGCATGTTCGCAGGTGACCGCTCGCGTAAGCAAGTTCTCGTTGATTATGGCTTCCGTCTCCCCTCGGCGCTTGATAACCGCCCGCTGACGTTTGCAGAGTTCGAGCGAGAAATCAACCAGGCGCTTTTTGTCTCAGCCACACCCGGCCCGTACGAATATGAACACAGCCAGGCCATTGTCGAACAGGTTATCCGTCCAACCGGCTTGCTCGATCCACAAATCAGTGTGCGCCCCACAAAGGGTCAGATTGATGATCTACTCATAGAGATCCGCAAGCGTGTTGAAAAAGGGCAGCGCGTGCTGGTCACGACGCTGACCAAGAAGATGGCTGAAGACCTGGCTGACTATATGCAAGAATTGAGCATCAAGGTTCACTACCTTCACTCAGAGATCGAAACTATTGAGCGCGTAGAGATTCTGCGCGATTTACGCCTGGGCGTCTACGACGTGGTCGTCGGCATTAACCTGTTGCGCGAGGGACTCGATCTGCCGGAAGTATCGCTGGTCGCCATCCTCGATGCCGACAAAGAGGGCTTCTTACGTTCAGAAGGTTCCCTTATCCAGACCATCGGACGTGCCGCTCGCCATATCGAGGGCAGCGTTATCATGTACGCTGACACGGTCACAAAATCGATGCAACGTGCCATCGATGAGACCAACCGCCGCCGAAGGTTGCAAACCACGTTTAATGAACGCAACAATGTTATCCCGCGCGGCATCAAGAAGGATGTGAAGACACTTTCAGAGCGCATCAAAGCTATGAGCGGGGCAAATGTCGAGACCATGGATGGAAAATCAGTTTCGCTAGCCCTGGCAGGCATTCCAAAAGAAGAGGCCTTGCGGTTGATTAAAGACCTGGAATCACAGATGCGTGCCGCCGCCAAACAGCTAGAATTCGAGAAAGCGGCCCAGTTGCGCGATCAGATCATCGAGATCCGGCGTTCGATGCTTGAGTGATACAGAAAGGATCGTTCTCAGATGACCCAGGATACTCCCATGTCACATGATACTCACCCTACCCAGAGCGAGTACCTGAGTGGGCCACAAATAGTTCCGCGACGGATCAAACCCGATATGACCGTCGCGGAACTGATCGATCAGCAGTTCCAAGCCTATAACTCAGCGCGCCTGCATGAAGCTGCTCGGCTCTTTGCTGAAGAGATGCTTGCACCCGAAAAAGACGTGACGATTGGCATGACCATGGCCGGCGCTCTCACACCCGCTGGTCTGGGAGGATGCATCCTCACACTGATGGAGTACGGCTTTGTTGATTTCATCATCAGTACTGGCGCGAACCTCTACCACGATATGCATTACGCGCTCGCTATGAGTCTACACCGTGGGGATTTCCGCCTCGATGATACCAAACTTCAGGAAGAGGGAGTGATTCGTATTTACGATATTCTCTTTGAAGACAAGGTGCTGCTTGATACCGACGCTTTCGTACGTGAATGCTTGAAAAGCTTGCCCAACCGGCCCATCTCGACTTCTGAGTTGCATCACCACCTGGGTACACAACTGCTCAAGGCCGGCGTCAATCCAGAGTACTCAGTACTGGCACAGGCGGCAGCCTGGAACGTTCCCATCTACACTTCATCCCCAGGCGACTCATCGATAGGCATGAATGTAGCACGGCACGCCTTGGATGGCAGTTTACTTATGCTCGATCCGCTGGCAGATGTCAATGAGACAACAGCCATTGTGCACCATGCCACGCGCAACGGTGTCATCATTCTAGGCGGCGGTAGTCCGAAAAATTTCTACCTGCAGACACAGCCGCAACTGTGGGAGGTGCTGGGCATACACAAAGGCGGACATGACTATTTTATCCAGATCACTGCTGACGCCCCACACTGGGGCGGACTCTCAGGCGCAACGCCCTCTGAGGCGGTCTCATGGGGCAAGATCAAGCCCGACCAGCTCAAGAGCACGGTCGTAATCTATGGAGATTCGACTATCTCTCTACCGCTACTGACTGCCTACGCAGTGAGTAAGGCAAGCCCGCGTCCAAGACAAGAATTGTTTAGCAAGCGTGAGGAATTACTCAAAGAACTGAAAACGGCCTACAATGCCGGGAAAGAGGTTCGTCCATAGAAGATAATTCGATCTAATCAGAATCAAATTTCCTACATTAGATGGATTGCTCGCTTGCAATTAGATGGAGGTAGCCTGGTTATTAGATACAAGCATCAACTACTTTTCTTTGCATTAGCTTGACAATCTAATGTATAATATCTCGGTATGCAAAAAACACACTTGTTTGGGTGCA
>WNFX01001485.1_pt1 | contig 24097 bp, 27 predicted proteins | sample 5400111 | NCBI WGS metagenome assembly WNFX01 (sample SAMN13153363, study PRJNA577476) | soil metagenome | isolation source: 40 cm soil or saprolite under grassland replicate 1 | place: USA:California | collected 2016-06-15
CGACGAAGCGGTGGCGGGAGACAGGTCCCGCGTAAGGCACCTAAGCCAGCTTTGCCGTGGGTCATCCCGCCACCGCCCCGCACTCTCAGCCGCCGGCCGGACAGGGCCGACTAGGTCACGGTTACACAGCTTTGCCCGTGCGTCCGTCTTAACTACGGCGCTCGGTTAACTCGACCGGGAGCAGCACCCCGCTCTTGGGTCGCTAAGCCCGCACGATCCCGGCGCGACCCGTCCCCTGCCGCATCCCGATAATGCCCTCCGCGGCCGAGAGGCTCGGCCCAAACCCGGTGACCGCGGCGAGGAAGTGCCGCCGGTCGAGCGCATAGAGCACGGCCTCGGTCCGCGCCCGGACGGTCGCCGTCCGCGGCACGTTACGGAGCAGAGCGATCTCTCCGAATGAATCGCCGGCCTCGAGCGCTTGCACCGGCTCTCCGTCGACGTACACGTCAAAGCCACCGTTCTTGATCAGATAGAAACGGTCACCCGGCTCCCCTTGTCGCACGATCTCCTCGCCGGCCGAGGCAGGCACCTCTTCGAGGGCATGGGCAAGCTGTTCCAAGGTCGATGCCGGCAACGGCGCGAAGATCGGATTCGCGCGGAGGAGCTCGAGCCGCTCGACGGGAACCTCCGCAGCTCGGTCGATCGCGTTCAGCCGCGGCCACGCCGGAATCACGACCAATGGCAGGAGAGCACCGGCGACGATCAGCGCACCTCGCGTACCGAGCCAATTGAGCAGCAACGGCGCGGCAATAGCGCCGAGGGCACCGGTGAGAAGCAGGACGCTTTCCAGCACGCCGAAGACTCGAGCCAGCACGTCATCGGGCGCCGAGCGCTGCAGCAGCGTCATCCCCGACACATCGACGATCGTGTTGCCAATTCCGACGACCGCAAGTAGGACGAGCACGAAGACCTGATTGGGCCAGATCGCCACGAGGGCGATAGGAACGCCCCAGATGAAGATCCCCAGGCCGAAATCCGCGGCCTGCCGCCTTCGGCCGACGAGCGCCGCCGCCGCCAGCGCCCCGAGCAGGCCGCCGACACCCACTGCTGAGTTGAGAAAGCCGACGCCCGTCTGGCCGGTGTCGAGCAGTTTGAGCGCGATGACCACGATGAGCACGCTGAGCATTCCGTCCACAAAGGTCTGGGCCGAAAACAGCCCAACCAGGAAACGCATCCTCCGCTCGCGCGCAATCGTCCGGAAACCCGCAAGCAACTCGTCGAGGACTGAGACCGGCTCGCGCTCGCCTGTCTCCTCTGCCTCGACGCCAGGGCGAATCCGCGCGATCAGGAATGCCGACCAGAGCATGGCGCCACCCGTAACGAGAAAGACGACTCCCGTTCCGGCCGCGGCCAGCAACAGCCCACCGATCGCCGGGCCGCCGAAGATTCCGACGCTCTCGATCGTGCTCGCCGCAACGTTCGCGGCCGTGAGCTCCTCGGGCGTCCGGGCCAAGGATGGGATCAGGGCGGCCTCGGCCGGGCGAAACGCCGTCGCCACGACGCTGACGCCGCCGGCGATGACGTAGATCACGATCGGCGGGGCTTCGGCAAACACGGCCAGAGCAGCACCTGCGATCAGGACCGCCCGTGCGATGTCCGAGCTGGCCATCACCCAGCGACGGTCGTAGCGATCGCCAAGGATTGCCGCGAACGGTGACGCAATCGCGGCGGCGACCCAGCGGGCCAGCCCGACCACGCCCACAGCGGTTGCGCCGCCCTGTTCGTACGCGTAGACGACCACTGCGATCCCATACGCCCAGGTGCCGAGGATCGAGGCCGCCCAGGCAAGCTCGATTCGGCGCAAGGCCGGGTTTCGGAAGACGTCCCGAAATGCCCGGCTCGACTCAGCCAGCTGGCCTAGAATCTGCCGCATCCGGCGGAGAATCGCACAGGCTTGTGTATTTGAAGAGGAGCAGGGAAGATTCTGGGTGAGCAGCCCGTCTAGTACCTGAAACCGGCGATCATGCCGAAGACCTTCTAGAAGGAGGAGTTCATGTCCGACGATCGCTTCGAGCAGGAAGAGGCGAAGGACGACGACGTCGAGTCCCATCGGCACAAGCCCTTCAAGGCCAATGAAGAGCTTCTGGCGACCGAAGAGCCTGGAACCGAGTCAGACGACGTCGAGGCCCATCGGCACAAGCCGTTTAAGGCCAACGAAGAGCCCGGCTCCGACGATTCAGACGACGTCGAGGCCCATCGGCACAAGGGCTTTAAGTAAGGAGTATCTCGATCGAGTGACAAAAGCCCGGGATCCCCGGGCTTTTGTCGTTCTAGAGCAGTTGTTCCAGCTCGGCCAAGAGGCGCAGGGCGGTCTCGGAGCCATCCTCCCGACGAGCTTCGAGCTTCTCGGCCAGCCGTGCGATGACGCTGAGCTCTCCGTCGCCATGCAGCGCCTCGTGCGCCCGCCGAGCCCGTTGCAGAAGGTCGAGCGCGATCGCCGCCTGGCTGGCGAACAGCCCGAGGAGCTCCATCTCGGCGAGCGTGAACCTCGTGTCCTGCGGGCGATCGAGCACCTCGAGGACTCCCAGCACCCGTTCTTCGTGGAGCAGCGGTACCGCCATCAAGCCCTTCGGGACGAAACCCGTGCTTTCCGCCGTCTCGCGCGAGAAGCGCGGATCGGTGAGCACGTCCTCGATCACGAGCGGCTGCCGGCTGACGAGGACGAAGCCTGCAATTCCTGTGCTCGACGGGAATCGCTTTCCGATCAGTGCTTCCGACGCCTCGTCCGCCGCAGCCTCGAAGACGAGCTCGTCCGCCTCTTCGTCGAGGAGCAGGATCGAGGAGGCCTTCGCCCTGAAGATCGCGCGGGCAACGTCCACGATCGACTGGAGCAGCGCGCGATATTGGTCCTCCGAGCCCAAGACGCCCGCGGCGACCGCTGCCCGAAGCTCGTCGCTCACTTCTCGCCTCCCACGTTCGTCGCCGTGAGGTAGAGGACGCTCTTCAGCTGGAACGGTGTCAGCTCGGGATGCTTCGAGAGGACGAGCGCCGCGATCCCTGCGATGTGCGGCGTGGCGAAGCTGTTGCCGGTGCAGACGAGACGGCCGCCGCCGTTCCACGCGACCTCGACGTCGACGCCGCGGGCGAAGAATTCGACCGGCGGAGCAGGGTTGTAGTAGTACTCGTACGGGTCTTCCTGCTCGTGGCTCCCGACCGAGATGACGCTCGAGAAGCGCCACGGATAGCTTTCGACGGGCATGTTGTGAGCGGAGGCCACGAGCATCGTCCGACGGAAGTATGCGGTGTCCGCGAGCTCGTGCAACAGCGACGCGAACTTCTGCTTGGTCGTCGAGAGGCTCATGTTGATGACGTCGTAGCCCTGCTCGATCGCCCAGCGTAAGCCCTCCAGCAGGACGGCGCCGCTGCCGGTGTAGCCGGCCCCGAGCACTCGCACGCTCACGAGCTCGCAGTCGGGTGCCAGCGAGCGGATCACCCCGGCGCACGCAGTGCCGTGCCCGCAGAGGTCCCCCGAGGTGTCGTTGTCCTCGATGATCACCTCGTCACCCTCGATCGAGATCGCGACCGACTTCTGCACGTCCCCCACGAGCGGATGATCGGTCTCGATGCCGCTGTCGAGGACGCACACCCGGGCACCGGCTCCGGTGGCTCCGGCCCACGCCCACTCGCGCGTGATCTGCCCCGGCCATTCCTCGGGCAGGGCGATCGATTCGACGGCCTCCGCGGAGAGGCTCCAGGCTGGAAGTTCCTCGGACATCCCTGCAGCGTACGAGTCCCGCCTGCGGGAAGACAAGCGGGGCCGGGGCCGTCTAGTGGCCGGAGTGTCTTCGTTCTCGCATCAAGAGATCGCCCGAGACCGTCACGCGGACCTGCTACGCGAGGCGACTCAGGAGCGGCTGGCCGCGAGCATCCGTGAGGGGAATCCGGATCGCGCGGCGACTGCGAGGACGTGGGCTCTCCGATCGACCGCCGCCCTGAGGGGCATCGTGCGGCGGCGGCCGGCGGTTCGTACCGCCTGATCTACTCCCGCACCGCCCGCGCCGCTTCGGCGGCGCGGGCGGCCTCCTCCGCCACTTTCGCCGCTTCGAGGACTCGCCGATCGCCTGCCGACGCGGTCAGGTTCACCGCCACCAGCTCCGCCGCGGCTTTCGCCGCTGCTGCTGCGAGCAGGGCCGCCGTGACTGCATCGGCCCACAGGGCCGCTTCGCCGTTTTGCGCCACGGTCAGCGCGAGCTGCGCGACGTCGCTCGCCGCCTGGGCGATCTGCAGCGGGGGCTCGGCCGCCTTTGCATACGCCTGGCCGAGGGCGAAGTCCTGCCGAGCGCCCTGCCCCTCCCCGCTCTGCCCGCGGGCCAGGAGCGCGGCTTCGTACTGCTCCGCGTCCGCCTGTGCGAGCGGAGCGGCCCGGGCCCGAAGGCTCTCCGCCTGCGCCGCGATTCCCGCAGCTTCCGGCCAAGTGCCCGTGGACCCGCGGGCCACCTTGGCGAGAAGCCCGGCCGCCATCGCGGTGACGAGCGCGGCAACCGATCCTCCGCCGGGAGTTCTCCCCTCCCCCGCGATCTCGTCGAGGAAGTCCCGCAGGCGCAGGTCGAGCAACTCCATGGGGGGATTGTTCTAGAAGCGCTACTTGGACTTGAAGCGAACCTTCAGCGCTTCGATGACCGCGGGATCGCGCTCGTAGCCTTCGGCCTCGAGGGCCGCCTCGAGATCTGCCACCAGCCGGGCCCTGAAGTGAGCGTCCGCCTCCGCGCGGGCGACGATCTCGTCGAGCCCGGCTTTGGCCAGCGGCAACTCCTGCGCGGCACGCACCCAGGCCTCCGGGGCCGGGGGCAGAGCTCGAATCAGGCGCGCAAGGCGCTCTTCGTCAAAAGCGGTCATCGGGAACTAGACGGGGGATCGGGCTGAGTTCTTCCCTCGAGGAACTCGCGTAGCCGGCCCAGGCACCGGGAGATGCGGCTCGCGATCGTTCCGGCCGGGAGGTCGAGCGCCTCGCCGATGGTGCGGTAGCTCTCGTCGCGGGCGAAGAAGCGGTCGAGGATCTCCCGGCAGTGCTCGGGCATAGCGGCGAGGGCTTCGTGGACCGTGAGCGCGTCCTCGAGCATCGTCAAGGTTTCCTCCGACCCGGCGAGCTCGAGCTCTTCGTCAGCGGTCGGACGCTCGCGCGAGGTGGCGCGGAGCCGGTCGATGCACAGCCGCCTCGTGAGCTGGGCGAGCCAGGGCCGGACCGCGGCGTCGTCCCGCAGCCCGTCGAGATGTTCGTACGCGCGCGCGAACACTTCCTGGAAGATGTCCTCCGCGTCGGCATCGGACAACCGGAACGCCTGGACGGAGATGGCGTACACGTAGCGTGAGAAGCGGTCGACGAGCTCGGCCCACGCTTGCTGGTCACCGGACCGGCAGCGGGCGACGAGCTCACTGTCACTCAGCGTCTGCGCCATGCCGCGGATTCTGACGGGTGGGTGGCTACGCCGTCACGCGGCGGGTTGCTGCCCGGCGTCCTTGCCGAGCTGTTTCGACCACCATTCGGCTTCGCGGCGGTCGAAGTTGTCCTGCAGCTGAGAGACGTACATGGAGAGGTCGCTCTCGCGCGTCGACAGAGCGGCCTCGAGCTCGGCGCCGGCCTTCTCGCGCTGCTCGAGCCGCTGCTCGCGGACCTCGAGCTCGGCCTCCATCTGGGCCTCGCGCAGGTTGAGGGCGGCGTCGCGCTCCTCGAGCTCCCTGGCACGGCTGGCGAGCACCTTCTCGCGCTCGTCGAGCCCCTTCTCTTTGCCCTCGTAACGGCTGCGCGATGCCAGGATGGCCTGCTCGGCCTTGTTGAGGGCCGACTCGCGGGCCGAGAGCTCGTCGTCACGCTGCTTCAGGCGTCGCTCGGCAAGCTCGTCCACCTCCGGCTTGCGCGCCTCTTCGGCCGCTCGGCGGGCTGTGGCTTCCAGTCGATGGAGCTCGGCCTCGCGGGCAATCAGCTCGGTCTCGCGCTGTTCGATGCTGTCGAGCTTGGCGAGTGCGTCCTTCGCGACCGCATCACGTTCAGCGGCCTCGCGTTCGAGGTCTTGCATACGAGCAGTGAGGTCGTTTGCCCGAGTGGAGAGCTCGAGCTCGCGCTCGTCGAGCTCGCGTGCACGAGCGGCCAGCTGCTCGCCGTCTCGCCCGCTCTCGGCGGAGACCGCGGCCTCCCGCTTGCTGACGACCTTCTCACGCGTCTCGAGTTGCACCCTTGCCTGAGTGAACTCACGTTCGGTCGCGGCAAGGTGCGCTTCGCGCTCTGCGACCCTCTTCTCGAGGGCTCGCGCCTGCTCGTCCTTCACCCGAGCTTTCTCCTCGCGCTCCTCGAGTGCGCGCATCAGCTTCGCCTGGCGCGTCTCTGTCTCTTCGCCGACCGCCGACACGCGCGCTTCCGCCGTGGCGAGGTCCTTCTCACGCTTGGTGATCTCGGCAAGCTTCTCATTCACCTCGGCGGCCGCAGCCGTGCGCTCGCCGTCGCCGACCTTGAGCTCCTGCACCTTCAGCTCGACGAGCTGCTCGCGCTCTGCGAGCCGCGCCTCCAGCTTCGTGAGCTCCTCCTTCGCCTCGAGCAAGCCGTCCAGCTCCGTCAGCCGCTCGGTCATTCGGCGTTCGCGCTCGTCGAGCTCGGCCTCGGTCTCCGCCAGCGCCGCTGCCCGGCGATCGAGGCCGGCCGACTGCTCTGCGAGCTGCTGCTCGAGCTGCCCGTCGCGGGTCGAGGTCTCCACCTGATCGTTCAAAGACGACCGCAGCTGCTGCTCGCGCGCGAGTGACGCGTTCAGCTCGGCGCGGAGGGCCTCGGCCTCGGTCTCCCCGAGGACGGGTGCCGCCGCGGCGATCGCTTCCGCCGGCGACCGCGGCTCGGACGGCGTCTCGCCACCGGGCGACTGAAGCTTCGCCCTCAGCCCGGTGCCGAAACCGCCTTCGGTGCCATGTTCAGCCACTGACACCACTTCTCCGCTAGAACTTGAAGAGCGCCGAGAGGTTGAGGAACGCGGGCCCGAGTACGACGAGGAACATCGCCGGGAAGATGAAGATGACCGTCGGGAAGAGCATCTTGATCGGTGCCTTCATCGCCTTCTCCTCGGCGATCAACTGCCGCTTCAGTCGCGTATCGCCGGCCTGGACCTTGAGGATCCGGCCGAGGGAGATGCCCAGCTGATCCGCCTGGATGATCGCCCGCACGAAGCTGGCCATCTCCTGGGACGAGCTGCGCTCGGCCATCTTCTTGAGCGCTTCGCTCCGGCCCTCGCCGATGCGGATCCCGCCCAGCGCGAGCTCGAACTCTTCGATCAGCGGCCCGTCCATGTGCTCGGTCAGCTTCTGCACCGCGCCGTCGAAGCCGAGCCCGGCCTCGACACTCACGGAGAGCAGGTCGAGCGCGTCCGGAAGCTCAGCCGACACCGCTAGCTGGCGGGACTTCATGCGACTGTTGAGATAGAAGCCGGGAGCCATGGCCCCGATCAGGCCGAACATCAGCGCGAGCAGAAACATGAACTTCGGCGCAGTCGCGCTTCCGAGGGCCAGACCGAGGACGACTCCGCCGATGCCGAGGATGCCCTTTGCACCGATGATCGTCGTCGGGGACGTCCTCCGCATCCCGGCCGCCATCAACTTCGCCGACACGGCCTCCACCGACATACGGGGATTGATGCGAAGCACGATCCGGGCGGTTTTCGCCACGAACGGATCGAGAGCACGCTCGCGGAAGCGCGGCATCTCCTTCCCGGTGACGGTGCGGCTACGTCCGTAGTTGGCCGCACGGTGCACGAGGTTTCGCCGGTTTCGCATCGGCGTGGTGGCGAGCTCCGCGAAGAAGAAGACGGCGCCACCGATAGCTGCGATTGCAAGAGTCAGGATCATCGACATGTCATCAACCTCGGAAAGAGACGATTTTTTTCAGAATGAGGGAACCGATCCCCATCATCACGAGCCCGACGAACATGACGATGTGGCCCGTGTGTGAGTAGTAGAGCGGGTGCATGTACTCCCTGTTCACGAGAGTGATCACACCGGCCAGGAAGAAGGGGATGCCGATCAGCGTGTAGGCCGACATTCGGCCCATCGCGGTGAGCGCGCGGATCTTGCGTGTGAACTGCTGCCGCTGACGCACGGTGTCGGCGACCATGTCGAACAGGGTCGCGAGCGAGCCGCCGACCTGTCGCTGAATCGTGACCGCCGTGATCGCGAACTCGAAGTTCTTCGACGCCATGCGCTCGGCCATCTCCAGCAGCGCGTCGTCCATCGGCCGGCCGAGGGATGCCTCGGTCAGCACCCGCTTGAACTCCTGGTTTGCAGGGGGATGGCCCTCGTCGACGACAGCCTGGAGCCCTTGCTTGAAGGAGTGACCGGCCTTCAGCGAAGCGGCGATCGTGATCAGGAGGTCGGGCAGCTCGTCCTCGAAGGCCTTCAGCCGCTTCCGCATCTTGAGCCAAACCCAGCTGTAGGGAATCATTCCGGCCGTCACCGTCAGCGCAACGAGGATGACGGGCGAAGCCCCGAAGAGCAGGGCGAGCAAGGCCATGAGCACCGCCGCCCCGATGGTGATCCAGACGAACTCGACCGTTCGGAGCTGCACATCGGCGCGTTCGAGCATGCGGCTGATCGCTCGCCAGTGCTTCAGGTGGCCCAGAGCCTTCTCGGTGGCGGCGAAGATGGAGGAGAATGCCTCGTTGCGCCGCTCCTTGCGATTCTTCTTGGCGTTCACCTTGCCCTCGCCGGTGTGCGCGACGATTCGGCTCCGCACCCACGAGCCGCGGATGCCGGCCAGGAAGAAGAGACACCCGAAGAGCACGAGCGCCGCGACCGCGATCGCGATCGCAAGCGGGCCGCCGGGGCCATAGGCGTTCTTCGGGAGGAGCTTCGTCGGTTCGGCAGGGGAGATCGCATCACCCGCGGGGATCTTCGCGAGCTGTGTGGTCGAGCCTGCGCCGACGATCGACGCGGTCAGCCGGATGTTGTCCCCCGGCCGCGCGGCTGTGACGTACTGGATGCGCCATGTCTTCTTCAGCGCAGCGGCGATGGACGTGTAGACCCGCGCGAGCTCGGAGGTGGACCCGGCACCGTAGTACTGGCCGCCCGTCGCGCTCGCGAGCTGCACGAGGGGATCGGAGGTGAATCCCGCGCCCTCGATTCCGATCGCATAGACCGAAGCGTTCGCTTCGGCGGCCGTCTTGATCGCGGTCGCGAGCGTGCCCGTGCTGGCATTGTCGGCGCCGTCGCTGAGGACGATGATCACGCGACCCGGTAGCGGGTTTCCCTTGAGCTGGTTCGCGGCCGCGATGACGGCGTCGTAGAGCGCCGTTCCTCTGGCGTGATCCGTCGTCATGCGCCCCAGGGGGAGATCCGCGTCGAGCTTGACTGTCGAGAACGGCGACAGCGTGGCCACCTTCGAGCCGAAGGCGATCACAGACAGTTCGTCGGCGGGCTGCTTCGCCGCCACGAATGCGCGGGCACCTGCCGCAGCGTCTGTCAGCGGCTTGCCCCGCATCGACTGCGAGCGGTCGATCAGGGTCGCGATCGCCTTGACGCTGCCGAGGTTTTGCGCCTGGAAGCCGGCGACCGGGGTCCCGTTCTCCCAGAGCGCGGGCCTGCCGCCGCCCGTGGGCGTGTAGATGGACGCGCGGATCGTCGGGTAGGCGGTGGCGTCGACGCCCCGCAGTTGGACCGCCGCGCCCGCGGCGGCCGGAACTGCGAGGAGGATGAACGCGAGCCCGACGATGGCGAGCCGGAGTCGGCTCATTGGAAGGCTCCCTTGAACTTCGATGCCTCGTGTCCCTGGCCGACCGCCGGAGCGTCAGTGTCGTCCTCCCTGCTGAAGAAGCTCGACTGCAGGACGACGCCGTTAGCCGCCATCTTCTCGAGGAAGTTCGGCTTCAGGCCGGTGCAGCTCAGAGGCGAGAGCAGCCGCACGCCGACGCCGCTCGAGGCCGTCTGCTCGTCCGGTGGCTTCGCATGGAAGACGTCCTGCAAGGTGATCACCTCGGACTCCATGCGGAGGACCTCCGTGACGTGCGAGATGCGGCGCGAGCCGTCGACGAGGCGCGTGATCTGGACGAGCAGGTCGAATGCGCTCGAAACCTGCTCGCGGATGGCGCGCAGGGGGAGCTCGACGCCGGCGGTCAGCACGAGAGTCTCGAGACGCGAGAGCGCGTCGCGCGGGGAGTTCGCGTGAATCGTCGTGAGCGATCCTTCGTGGCCCGTGTTCATCGCCTGGAGCATGTCCAGGGTCTCGGGGCCACGGACCTCGCCGACGATGATCCGGTCGGGGCGCATGCGCAGTGCATTGCGCACGAGCTCGCGGATCCGGACCTCGCCCTGGCCTTCGATGTTCGAAGGACGCGATTCGAGGGTGATGACGTGCTCCTGCTGGAGCTGGAGCTCGGCCGCATCCTCGATCGTGACGATGCGCTCGTCACCGGGGATGAACGCGGACATAGCGTTCAGCGTTGTCGTCTTACCGGTGCCGGTACCCCCGGAGATCAGCACGTTCAGCTTGCCCTTGACGCAGGCGGCGAGGAACTGCGCGGCCTTCGGCGAGACCGAGCCGAACGAGATCAGGTCGTTCATCGTGTACGGATCGCGCGCGAACTTCCGGATCGTGAGCGTCGGGCCCTTGAGCGCTAGAGGCGGGATGATCGCGTTCACACGCGAGCCGTCCGGAAGACGTGCGTCGACCATCGGCGAGGCCTCGTCTACGCGCCTGCCGATCTGCGAGACGATCTTGTCGATGATGCGCAGCAGGTGAGAGTTGTCGGCGAACGAGGCTTGCACCCGCTCGATCTTGCCCAGTCGCTCGACGTAGATCTGATCGTAGGCGTTGACCATGACTTCGGTGACGGAGTCGTCTCGGAGAAAGGTCTCGAGCGGCCCGTAGCCGAGGATGTCGTCGGTGATCTCCCGGATGATCTGACGGCGCTCTTCGCGCGTCAGCGGCGTTCGGTCCAGCACGAGCTGCTCCGTGACAGCGCGCGTGACGCGTTCACCGATATCGCCGGTTGCCTCGCGCTTGAACAGCTCCGCACCCAGCGTGGCGATGCAGGCATGGTGGATGCGGGTCTTCAGCTCGGCATACGGGTCCTGCGTGGGAGAAGGGGACGAGGTTTCATGACTGTGCCCGCCGGTGAGCAGCTCCGCGGTTGCGGAGGAGCTCCCGTTGGAGGTTTTGAGGCGGTCGTGGAGGCCCATGAGTTACGACCTCGCGAGCGCGGGAAGGAGACGACGCTTCTTGCCCTGTTCCTTGACTGCCGGGAAGAGCTCCTTCGACATCGCCTTGATCGCCTTCGACACGTCCGCGCCTTCTTCGGCGAGCACGACCGGGTTGCCACGGTTGACCGAAAGCGGAACTGCCCGGTCGGACGGCAACTCGAAGCGCACCTTCATTCCCAGCGCACCTTCCACCTCGTTCGGCTTCATGCCGACCTTGGAGTTGGCGCGATTGAGGACGATGCGGACACGCTGCTTCGGGAACGACAGCAGGTCGAGCGTCTGCAGCGCCAGGCGCAGGTTCTTCAGCGTCGGCACGTCGAGCGAGCAGAGCAGCAGGAGCTCGTCCGTGCGGTCGAGCGTCGCAAGCATCGGCCCGTGGAAGAACGGTGACGTGTCGACCACGATGACGTCGAACGACTCGCGGGCGACCTCGAGCAGGCGGCCGAGCTTGGCCTCCGTCACGAGCTCTGCATCCTCCGGCCGAAGCGGAGCCGGCAGCACCTCGAGCCCGCACGCATGCTTGGTCGTGTAACCGGCCAGCTTCTCCGTGTCGAGCTCGCCCGGGGCGACGACCAGGTCGTAGATCGTCTTGTCGGGCTCGATACCGAGCATGATCGCCGCGTCGCCGAACTGCAGGTCGAGGTCGAGGAGCAGCGTCTTGCGGCCCTCGAACTTCGCGCAGGCGGCGGCGAGGTTGGTTGCGGTCACGGTCTTGCCGGTCCCGCCCTTCGGCGAGAAGACAGTCACGATCTTGCCGTGCCGGCCGGAGCCGGTGTCGTGGTGCCGGCGGGTCGTGTGCGTCGCCTTGCGGATCGCGAAGACGATGTTCTCGACCAGCTGGGGCAGAAGCAGGACGTCGGCGACGTCTGCGTCCAGTGCCTGCTCGAGTAGCCCCGAGGAGCCGCCCGACGCGAGCATCAGAATCGGGGCGCGAGAGTGCTCCCGAATTGCCGCAAGCTCGTCAGCGGGCAGCGATGCACCCCGTGTTGCATGAAGGATGGCGTCCAGGTGACCGCCCGCCAGCGCCGCGGCGCCGTCGGCGACGTTGGTGCTGGCACCGACCAGCTCGATCTCGGGATGGCTGCCAAGGGATTCGCGGAGCTTGTCGAACCCTTCACAGGATCCGGTGGCGTAAACACGCACGCGCTGCGTTGTTTCGTTAGCGGGGCTCATCTCGGCCTCCTTCCGGGTCCGTCGAAGAGCATTGTGTGAGAGTCCTGCACGGTGTTCGAGCTGTCGAGCGAGTTGGACGGCGGTCGCAGCTCGAGGTGCCAGCCCTGGTCCTTGCTGTTCTTCTCGATCCAAAGGAGCTTCTGCGACTGCGAGTCGGTGACGCGGAGCTGCACCGATTCACTGCTGTCCGCCAACCTGGCCGTTGAGCCTTCGCCTGTGGGAGCGCGCAGCACGAGCAGGTTGCGCAGGACGACGCGAGCCACTAGCGAGTCTTCGAGGCCACTAGCACTCGCCTTCTGTGTAGCGGGCCAGGTCCCGACGACATCGACGTGGTCGCCGGTCTGGATCGTCCCTGCGAGGAGCTGATGCGCGTCGCCCGTGAGCTGGTATGCCCGCTGGGTGCCCTTGATCTGAGCACGGATGCCCTGCTCCGTCGGTGGAGCGAAGCGCCTCGTGCTCACCTGCTCACCCTCGAACACATCCTGGGTGGCGACGTACTGTGCAAGCTGGTCCGGAGTCGAGATCGCGCCCGCGACGACTGCCTTGCGGGGCACGGTCTGCTCCTTGAGCATCTTCTGGTCGACTACGTCCGCGCCTGAAGTACCCGCCGGGATGTCGCGCGCGGCGACGAGGACCGTCACCTTGCCTTCCCCATTCTGCACGTGGCGCTTGTAGTTGACGACGTATACGCTCGTCAGGATTGCGGCAAGTGCCGCCAACGCGACGGCGATCCCGATGTTCTTGGCGCGATAATTCATAGTCCTTTCTCTTTTCCTTAGAAGGGCCTGAGGACTTGAGCTACTCGATGAGTTGAATCGACTTCACGCCGAAGGAACTTGAGGGTCCCCCGCCGCCGCCGGGGGTCGGGAGGATTCCCTGGGCGATGAATTCCGTGAAGTAGCCGTGGAGCGTCGAGTTGTTGCCGTGCACCACGAAGCTCGTGAGGTGAAACCCGATCCAGCCGATGATCTCGTACTTCGCGTTCTGACCTTCCCCGTCGAGTTTCCTGTAGACAGGAAAGAGCAGGACGGTGCCCTTACGAGCCTGAAGGGCGTCCTGAATGTTGCTCGAGGAGAACTTCGCGCCCGGATCCGAGCGGTAGTCCCCGAGCCCGAGATACTTGTTGAAGCCGTGGAGGATCCAGTTGGCCTCATCCGAAGAGCCGGGCGTGCCGTTCCCGTTGTCGAGATTCAGCATCCCGAAAGCACCGGGGGCTCCCATCGGGTCGTAGTTCAGCGTCGTCTCGGTCTCGAAGTCGGGCTCGCTGTCGCCCTTGCAGTTGTGGATCAAGGGGTGGTCGCAGAAGACCACCATCGGGGCGACATATTTCGCCTTTACCGGGGGCCCGACACGGGCCTTCGCGCGCGCGTCGATGTCAGCGCTCGCAATGCCGAGAACGCCGCCGAAGACGCCCGCGTCAGTCCTCTTGGCCCGGACGGCGATCGTGTCGTCCGGCTCCAGAGTCGTGGTCACGGCGATGTCCGCCCCCGCGACGTCGCCGCCGTTCTTGTTGGCGTAACTGAGCGCCATCCCCTGGGCTCCGACCGAATCATTCGGGAGCAGCTGCGCGCCGGCGAGGGCCGCGGCGTCGGCCGTTCCCTGGAGCCGGCGCTTCGTGTGGTACCAGCTCCCAACATCGACCACGAGGGCCGCCATGCCCAGAATGACGACGAGGGAAAGGGCCATCAGGACGAAGGCCTGACCGCTTTCGTTTTTGCGGACACTCATTCGACTCGCTCCTTCATGGTCGTGTTGAGGGTCCCGCTCGCGACGATCCAGTCCAGCAGCTTGATGTCGTAGGGATACGTCGCCGTAACGGTGACGTCCGACCCCGGCGCCCAGTTCGAGTCGCACGTGAGGATGAACTTCACGTGCGGCTGCTTGAGATTCGTTCCGGCGGCGTAGCCTGTCGCCTCGCAGTCGCCCTTGGGATCGGAGGCGTTACGGGACACCGCGCCCTTACGCGATGCAGCACGGGCCGCATCGGTCAGCGCGACGTAGTTGTTGAAGATGATGCCGAACTGGATGATGCCGAAGAGCACGACGAGCAGGATCGGCAGGACGAAGGCGAACTCCGTCATCGTCTGCCCTCGCTCGTTCTTGATTGTGTTCTTCAGAGGCATTTTCGGCTCCCACTTCGAAAGGTTCACGGGGCCCTCGCCGCCAGGAGAGGGCCCCGCTGATGCCTGGGCGGCTATGTGAATAGCCGCACCAAGCTGGTCACTGCACTCGCACCGTTCTCCGAGAACCGCGTGAGCGCGAGGAACGAGCTCCCGCTGATCACGGTGAGCGTGACCGTCGTATCAGGCTTCGCCTGAGCATGCTCACGCGAGAGAAACGTGAGGAACTCCTCGATTCGATGCCTGCGGTGGTGCTTCACGGTCAAACTCCTGTCCTCGGTTACGACTGCGGACTACAGGTTGCTGCGAACGTCATCGAATGCGGCGGAGATGGACGTGGAGAGCAAGCCGAGCGCCACGACAACTGCGACCGCGATCACTGCCAGGACGACGCCGTACTCAGCCATCGTCTGACCCTCCTCGACGGCGAAGCGTGCGCGGAGGTAAAGGACCAGATCCTTGAACGACATGGATTCACCCCCCTTCGTCATTTCGGGCGCGCGCTGGCGCGCTGTGCAAACCAGACTGTTGGTGGATGGTGAGTCGACTCGAAGTCGGTCAAAAAAGCGTGACAAGCTGGTGCGTCCTTTCTCTCCAGGCGCGCCGCTTCGCCTTCCGGTCAATCTCGGCAAATTCATCGCCTTGCGGGTGGCAAGCGCGTATCCCTCGGCTGGGTGATCCGCCGCGACGTTCCCTTAAGTGAGGGAGTTGGCTGGGCCCGGCGGGGATCGATAGTCAAAAAACCGTAAGCGGCTGCGGAACAACGCAGATTCCGCGCCCGAAGTGGCGGCCAGGGCGCTTTACCAAAGGAGCAATGGCAATGCCACGACGTTTCATCCGTAGAGACAACTGGGAGTTCGGTGGCCAGCCGACTTCTGCAGAGGGCACGTCCGGCGAGCCCAAGTCGAGGAAGCGTCGGCTCGCCACAACGCTCGTTTTCACCACGCTCTTCTTCGCGGGCGCGTCACTCGCCGCTGTGGCTGGCAACCAGTTCAGCCCCCTGACCGGGGAAGACAGCCAGCAACTCGCAGGCGATACGACCACGACCGACGGGACACCTCCCGCCGCGACCGATGACCCTTCAGCGGCGGTAGCTGCACCCGTCGACGCCGGCGCCGGCCCGGCCGATGCGAGCACTGACGCCACAGTGGCAGCGGACGCAACGGCAACCCCGGCCGACACAACCTCCGACGCGACACCGGTAGACGACACCACACCTCCGGCGAGCCTGAGAGGGCCGTCGACGGTCGGCACGGAGCCAATACCCGCCGCCGCCGCCGCCGGGGCGAAGCAGTCCGCGAAGCAGACCGCAAAGGCCGCCCGCGGCTGGAAGGCGACGAAGCTGCGCACGATCCTCCTGCCGAAGCTGAAGCCGGCACCTCCTCCCGAGATCGAGGGCCCGCCAAGCGCAGCGACGATCTGGCTCAACTCGCAGCTCCCCGATCCGACCCCGCCTGCTCTTCGGCTCTCGCCGAAGTTCGCCGCGAACCTGAAGGCGACTGCAAAGGGCGCCGGCCTCAACTGGGCGACGATGCTGGGCATCCTCCGCGCGCGCGGCGCAACCGGCCACAATCCGGCCGACCGCACCACGCTCCGGAAGCTCGCCGGGCGGCTCGCGTCCTTCGGGCCCGCCAAGGGTGACTGGGCACGGATCGTCTCGTACTCAGGCGACACCAGCTTCGCGGACCGGGCTGCTGCACTGGCCCGGTACGATCGCGCTGTTGGCCTGAAAGGCCTGGTCAAGGGCCTCGAGGCGGCGAAGAAGTCGATCGCCACGCGGCTCCTGTCGGATCCGAACGTCTCGATCTACGAGGCCGGGCGCAACGACATCGTGCAGAACAAGGTCGACGTCCGCGTCCTGGCCGTGATCGGGTACCTGCGCGAGTCCTTCGGTCAGGTCACGGTGTCGTCACTGATCTCCGGCCACCGCCTGTATGCGCGGCCCGGCGTGATCTCGGCACACATCTCCGGCCACGCGCTGGACGTTTCAGGGCTCGGCGACACCCCGATCCAGGGCCATCAAGAGCCCGGCGGGATCACCGAGCGCGCCGTTCGTGAGATCCTGTTCCTCCCGACGGAAGTCATGCCCCGGCAGGTCATCTCACTGCTCGGGCTGGGCGGACCGTCGTTCCCCATGGCCGACCACTACAACCACATCCACATCGGGTTCTAGTGGCCGAGGTCGCGATTCGTCGCGAAGACGGAAGCATCGTGTGTGAGCGCTGTGTCCTGGGGGACACGGCGCTCACGCGCATGAAGGGCCTGTTGGGACGTCGGGAGCTCCCGAGTGGAGAGGGAATCCTGTTGAAGCCGGCGTCGTCGGTGCACATGGCGTTCATGCGCTTTCCGATCGACGCCGTGTTCCTCGACCGCGACCTGCGCGTGGTCAAGATCGCGGCCGATCTTCGGCCCTGGCGTGTCGCAGGAAGCCGCGGCGCGAAGGCGGTGCTGGAGATTCCTGCCGGCGAGGCAGGCCGGCGCGGGATTACGGTCGGCGACCGTCTGGCCGTCGGCTAGACGCTTTCGCCGACGTCGCTTGCGAGAGCAGCCATTCGGTCCGCAGCTCACGGGCCCGGTTCTCGAGATCCGCTAGCAGGCCCCTTACTTCGTCGAGCTGCGGCCGCAGCTTCTCGACTCGGCGCAATTCCGAGGCGATTTGAGCCAGGGAGCTGGCGGGGTTCGCATTCAGTCGGAGCAGCCGCCGCTCGCTTGCCTGCAGCTGACCGCTGACCGCGCGCTGCCAACCTTCGGCCTGTTCCTTGAGCGTGCGCAACTCGGTCTCCGTCGCGGGCCGGCGGTCCAGCACCTCGCGGAGTCTTTTGATCAGGGCGAAGTCGAGTTGCTCGGGCATGGACTGCTGCCGACAGCCTCTCAAATGCGCGGGGAAAGCGCCCGGGGGATACGTGCCCGAACACCAAGCGGGCCTCCCCATCTGGGGGAGAATCGCGCCACGCGCGGTGCCGATAGCCGAGGTATCGAAGCTCCGATCGTCGCCGCCCTTCCAGTCGATCGCCGCTCGCGGGCCCTGTCCGCCCTGGAGGCGAACGGGCTGGTCGTGGGCGCGGTCGCCGTCATCGCGCTGCTCGCGGTCGTGCTCGTGCGCGCGGAGCTGATCGGAGACACCTGGATGATGCTCGTGGGCGGACGCGAGGTCGCACAGCGCGGGCTCCCCCATCGCGACACCTTGTTTCTCTGGACGCACGGGCGAGCGTGGATCGATCAGCAGTGGTTCGCACAGCTCTTCTACTACAAGGCGTACGTTCTCGGCGGTGTTCGGCTCGTGCTCATCGCCAACACCTTCTTCGTCGTCGGCGCAGCCGCGATCGCATTCTCCGTCGCAAGGCTCCGCGGCGCATCGCCGCGAGCCGTCTTCCTGATCGCCGTGTTGCTGCCGTTGATGTCGCCCTGGGCGTTGCAGGTGCGGGCACAGGCTCCGGCCCAGCTGCTCTTCGCCGCTACGTTCGGCCTGCTCACCCTGCGAGGCGCCCTCACCTGGACGCGGGTCGGGCTCGTGATCGCCTTGCTCGTGATCTGGGCGAACGTTCACGGCACGGTGGTCATGGGCGCAGGGCTCGCCATGCTGTGCGGGCTCTTCGCCGCAACGGCGGCAAGAGGCAGTCACCGCCGGCCCGCACTCGCGCTCCTCTTCCTGAGCCCGTTGTGCGTCTTCGCCTCGCCCTATGGAGTCGCGCTCGCCGGCTACTACCGGGATCTCCTCACGAATCCACTGCTGCCCAAGTTCGTCTCGGAATGGAAGACCAGCACGCCGGGAGTGTTGACGGCGGTTTTCTATGCGGTTCTGCTGGGCGGACTGGTGCTGCTCGCCAAGTACGGCAGGAAGGTCGCTCTGTACGACAAGGTCGCGCTTGCGCTCCTCGCCGTCAGCGCCATCATGGCTCTCCGCAGCATCATCTGGTTCGGGCTTGCCGCCGCGATCGTGCTGACGCCGCTCGTCGACGACGTACTCGGATCGACCCGGTCGCTCACCGGCAGGATGAGCGCTCGAGCCGGGATCGCGGTGGGAGCAGCGGCACTCGTTGTCGCAGTCGTCGTCTTCTCGTCCTCGAGCGCCTCACTCGAGCAGTACTGGCAGCGTTCTGCGGCCGACCGGGTCGCCGTACTTTCCTCGCAGCCCGGTAACCCGCACGTCTTTGCCGACGAGACATATGCGGACTGGCTGCTGTGGGTAAAACCCGAGCTGAGAAACAGGATGGCCTACGACGCCCGCTTCGAGCTTCTACACGCCGGTGAATTCACGAAGCTGTCCGACTACGGCAAGAAGCGGGGCAATCGGTGGCGCGACGCCGCCACCGGCTTCAACATCTTCGTCTACGAGACGGGGGCGAGCCATTGTCCCGGGAAGTGCGTCACCGTCTATCGCGATCGCCACGTCACGGTCGCCACGCGTCCCCAGCCCTAAGTCGCAGAGTGGAGCTCGTCGAGGCTTGGCGCCATCCGGATCGACGGGCTGAGCGTGCCCCACACTGCGAGCACGACACCGGCCACGGCGAAGACGGCAATCGTCGCCCGTGCCGACACGCTGCTGAGCAGCACGCCGGCCGTGAGCGGACCAACCGGCGCGATCAGCAACGAAATCAAACTGCGCACGGACTCCGCGCGGCCGAGCAGCCGGTCCGGCGTCATCGCGATCCGGTATCCGTGGACGACCGAGTCAGTCGACGGAATCGCTAGAGCCGTGGGCAGGATGCCGGCGGTCAGCACGTAGACGTTCGGCCAGACGAGAAAGAGCGCGCAGCCGAACCACGTCCAGAGCTCGAGCAGCAGAACGGCCCGGACCGGGAGCAGGCGGCGCACGAACGGCGACAGGAGCGAGCCGAGCAGCAAGCATGCACCGAAGGCGGCGATGAGCCCTCCGACCGCGCCGCCCGACAGCCCCTGCTGCTTCCCGATGACGACCACCGCGAGCAGCACGCCGGGTCCGATGAAGTTCGCCAGCCCGAAGAGCAACGCGCACGTGCGCAGGAACGGCCGACTCCAGACGAAGCGAAAGCCCTCGGCGAGCCGCGAGCGCAGCGACGAGAGATGAGGCTCGCGTTCCTCCTGGAACGGTGTTCGCATCGCGAGGAGCGAAACGGTCGAGAACGCGTACGAGAGCGCGTCGACAAGGAACGGGAGAGCGCGGGCGACCCCGAAGAGCGCGCCGCCGAGCGGCGGTCCCGCGAGCCGTACGATTGCCTGCCGGCCGGTCTCGGCGGCTGCAGCTGCCGGAAGCTGGTTCGCCGGCACCACGGCACGCAGGGCGCCAGGTTGAGCACCGTAGAACACGGCGACGCCGATGCCCTCGACGAAGGCAATTACCACGACCTGCCAGAACGCGACCTGGTCGAGCAAGATCGTCGCGGCGAGGCTCCCGATTGCGAGCACGCGCACGGCGTCGGCCAGGATCATCAGGCGCCTGCGGCTCCAGCGGTCGGCCGCGAGCCCGGCGGGCAGCGTGAAGAGCACCGACGGAAGGCTTCGCGCGAAGGCGACGATGCCGGCTCTCGCCGGCGAGTGCGTGACCGCGAGCACGAGCAGCGGGAACGCAATCGACGTCGACGACGTGCCGGCGTTCGATAGCAGCTGCCCAGTTTGCAACAGCATGAAGTCGCGGTTTCGGCGTAGAGGAACCGCTGTCACGCGGCGACGCTAGCTGACCTCGCGCGTTGAAAAGGCCTATGCTGCTGGAACTGCATCGAGAGGGGATCCCTTGCGTTCGTTCGCCTTCACGGCGGCTCTAGTCGCGGTTCTTACAGCCGCTTTCCTCGCGTTGGGCGCCCAGGCCGGCCCGCCGTGGGGCCCGGAGACGCCCCACTTCAACCTCGAAGTCGTCCTGCGAGGCGACGGCTTCGGCCTGGTCAAGTTCCGGCAGCCGAACGACGCGGACAAGATCGTCTACCTCGATACCTGGGTGCGGGATCTGGCGCCCAACAAGAGTTACCGGCTCGAGCGGGCAACGGATACGACCGTGGACGACAACTGCACCGGGACCGCCTGGCTGACGCTCGGCAGGGGAACAACGCCGCAGGCGATCACGACAGACGACAAGGGGACCGGCCGCGCGCAACTGTTCCGGAACCTGAGCACCCTGGCGCTCGGTGCGACGTTCGACATCCAGTTCCGGGTGATCGACGCGGCGACGTCGGCCGTCGTGCTCAGGAGCGCCTGCTACCAGTACACGGTCAGTCAGTAAATCTGTTCGGCGACCCTCAATTGATATTCGGACCGCCAGCGGGCGCCGGCTGATAGAGGGCAGCCGTTCACACCGCTGCAAAGGGATCATACTTCCGGTATGGCGCGGGACTGGTGGTGGCCCTGGTGGATCAGTTCGCTGTTCGACGTCGGCGTCGTCGTTCTGGCGGTGATCGTCTTCGTACGTGCGAACCGTCGACTCGTGCGTCAGGTTGCAACGCTCGTCGGGATCGGAGCGATCGTCGCAGCCGTTCTTGCTCCCGTCGTCATGAAGGGCAAAGCGTCAGATTCGCCGAAGCGCATGCAGACCGGTAATACGATGACGATGACGACGCCCTAGCCGAGTCGAAGCCGGAAGGCCTCGACGGCAGCTCCCTTGCCCTTCAAGGAAAGTAGCTCTCTCTCAGCTGACGGGTAGTCGTCCGCTACGGCAGTGTGTGTCGCGGCGTCCACCACGATCTCTCCCGGCTGCGCGGTGGACGTCAACCTCGCAGCGGTATTCGTCACATCCCCGATCGCGGTGAAGTCCTTGAAGCCCCCGCCGCCGACGTTACCAACGAATTCCTCCCCGCTCGCGATCCCGACACCCACGTCGACCCAACTCGACGTCGACTCACCATAGCCGGCTGCTTCGAGCAGAGACGCGCCGGCGTGGACTGCTTTCGCTCGATACGAGCCACCGGCGAGACCCGGGACGAAGATCGCCATGACTTCATCTCCCGCGATCTGGCCGAGAAGCCCTTCGAGCGGTAGGAACGCTTTCGACGCGACCTCGTAGAAGCGGTTTACGAGAGCCGTAGCCTCGATGGTGCCGAGTCGCTCGGTCAGAGAGGTGTAGCCGCGCATGTCGGCAAAGAGGATCGAGAGCGGGACGACCGCGCCTCCTTCGGGAGCGGATTCGACGCAGCGGGCACAGAGCTGTGAGTTCTTCCGTGACTGCCCGTAACCGCAGAGCCTGAAGGCGGCGGCGGAGGGTCCAGTGAACGGGGCATTACAGAGCTTGCAACGCGTCGCGCCGGGCGCGAGCGCGAATGCGCGCCGCCCAGCGCGTTGGGCAAAACGAAGCGGGTGCTCACCGCGGAGAATCGCCGCCCAACGGTCGCTCATCGGCGGGAACGGGTGGCCTCCGACGCTTTCGCTCACGGCCACACTCAGCATGCTAGCTGGGCCCGCCCTCGCCGTCTGCGCATTGCAGGAGCCGCGGGATCGCCGTGAGGATTCCGAAGACGTTGAGGCCGAAGACGGGAACCGAAAGGAGCACCGCGACCGGGAGCAAATGCGCGCGATTGGTCCTCGCAGCGTGGACCGTCAAGGCAATGCTGACGGGAATGCCGACGGCGAGGTGCACGAGCGCGGGAAAGTGCAAGGTCGGATGCATGACCTTGCGCGAGGGGTTCATGAACTCCTCGGGATGGACGAGCAGCCGCACCCACTCCGCCCATAGGTGGGGCGCGACGGCGAACGAGACGGCCGCGACGGCCAGCGTTGTGAGCACGGCGATCGTGAGCGCGCGCCACTCTCGCCGAACCGCGAACCAGAGCAGGCCGATGCCGGGCGTGAGCTTGAGCAGAATCGGAAAGGCCCAAGCGGCCGGAAATCGGAAGCCCGCCACCAGCACCAGGGCGAAGAATGGCCACACGTTGCCTGTGACGATCTCGAGAACGCACATGCCGAACAGCGGCACCGCCCAACTCCGCCCCAGCGGGGCGAGCAACCACGCGTAGGCAGCTGCCCCTGCGAGCATCCAGCCCACACAGAACACGGGCCATGGCATCAGCGTCAGCGGCCAGATTCCCTGGGCGAACGCCGGCGAGTAGAGATAGGCGTCGCGCTGCTCGGGTGCAGCGGAGTAGAGGCCGTTGCGCCATGCGCTCCAGTACGCGTGCGAATCGAGCCCGAATCCGTTGGTCAGCACCGACGCGAACGCGAAGAGCCCGAAGAGAGCTGCGCCGAACCACAGGCCGTGCCGAAGCCCGCGCAGACGCAGCGGTGTCCATGGGATTCCGGCGACGACGACGAGCGGGCGGTCCCGCCCCGCGATCGGATGATCGAGGGTGCTCATCCCACCGCCATCGCCCACCCCAGTCGCGACTCCCATCCCTCGATCGAGGGAGGCGGTGGTGCCCTGGGTGCGCTGATCCTTCGAGTGTTCCGGACGCGGCGCGGATGTGACGTACGAGTTTCAACCGCTCTCGGTCCGACTCGGGCCCTTAGGAAACGGAACCCAATCATCGAGGCAAGAGATCTTCAGCACCGTCAGCTGGATGGGAGCGTCGCAAACAGCGCGGCCGATGCATTCGATCTCCGACGGTCGTCAGGCTCGAGCTACGAGCTCGGCGAGCTGGTTCCAGCTCCTTAGATTCTCCGTCATCGGTTCGCTGGGCTACGCGGTCAACCTCGCCATCTACACCGCGCTGCTGACTGCGGGTGCGGGCTTCCTCGTATCGGCCAGCTGCTCGTTCGTTGCTGCAGTAGCCAACACGTACTCGCTCAACCGGCGAGGTCCCCGGTTATGTAACACCGGGAAAGTTGTCCAAAAACTGGATACTCGCGTGGGCCAGCGTTCGCAAAATGTCATCCGACGAGCGGCCTTGGTGCGCATCGTCGTCGCGCGTTAGCATCGCGCTGTGCGCGAGCTACAGGCTGGACTTTGGCACTGGCAGGCGCCGCACCCGGACTGGACGCCGGGCGAGCGGTGGCCGCAGGAGGTGTCGTCGTACGCAATCGACGACGGCGCCCGGCTGCTCCTCTTCGACCCGCTGTCCGTGCCTGACGAGCTCCTCGAGCTCGCGGCCGACCGCGAGCCGGTGGTGGTGCTCACCGCACCCTGGCACGAACGCGACACGCAGAGCCTGGTCGAGCGCCTCGGCGTGCCGGTGTACGCGCCGCCGCCCGACACCGCAGACGACCTCGTGCGGAAGTACGGCATCACTGCCGAGCAGGCGGGAGACGGGAGCGCTGACCTCGTCTGGCTCCGCGCCAGGGACGCAGGCGTGTGCCACCCGTACGCGGCCGGCGATCGGCTGCCCTTCGGGATCGAGGCGTTTCCCGGACGCGAGCACAACGACATGGTGCTGTGGGTCGAAAACCGCAACACGGTCATGTGCGGCGACACGCTCGTCGACTTCGGCGACGGGCTCGAGATGAACAGCTGGCTCCGTGCGGGTGTGACGCGCGAGCAGGTCGTCGAAGGACTGCGGCCGCTGCTCGCGCTGCCGGTCGAGGTCGTGCTCCCGGCGCACGGAGCACCGACAGACCGTGCTGCGCTCGAGCGCGCCCTCTCCTGACGGCTGACGTCCATCCCGTCGCCTGCGCCAGTGATGCTTCTATGTTTGTCAAGTCGCCAGTGGCGGTCCGTGTTCGAGGAGTCGGTAGAGGTTGCGGGCGAGGTAGCGCTTGAGGCAGCGGTTGGCTTCGCGTCGGGTCTTGCCCTCTTGCAGGCGTCG
>WNFX01006243.1_pt1 | contig 24086 bp, 18 predicted proteins | sample 5400111 | NCBI WGS metagenome assembly WNFX01 (sample SAMN13153363, study PRJNA577476) | soil metagenome | isolation source: 40 cm soil or saprolite under grassland replicate 1 | place: USA:California | collected 2016-06-15
AGTACAGGTATGAGTTATGCGCAGTAGCCGTCTTCGTAGCAGCATTCAACGTATCTTGCAACTTGAGGTAGTGCCAATCTCTAGCGCTTGTAAGAGCAATGACAGCAGTGCCTCTCTGGGCGGGAAAAGTCTGGCGAATGCGCTCCTGCTGTTCATCTATCAATTGACAGAGTTGCTCTTGTTTGGAAAGTGAACTCATCTTCGATCCTTTATGTGTGCTATTCCCAACGCGAAGTGCAACGATAAACGCTTCTGCATCAAGAAAAGGTAACAGTCAGCCAAGGTCAAGAACATAGTACATTCTCGGCCTAGAACGGAAATCATGCTTCTACTGACGTTACCTAGCACACTGGCGAAGTCATGAGACCAATTTACCTCCTGAGGATTTCAATGAGACTGTATCAGACTTTAACAATCGTGTAACCTGCCCTGGCGAGTACTTCCGGAATGCCCCTCACCATAACCCTATCTTTCTCTTTTTCTTGATCTGGCAGTTCCTCCACTCCCAAGGCTGCTGCTTCTGTTGGAGTGTAGAGACGGGTTCTCTCCTCGTCTGATATCCTATACCATGGAAGTAAATTTTTATGCAGTTTCTTGTCTTTATCAGTCTTGGGAGCCCAGCGCCAGCCAGCTTCTACCTTTGTCTTTACCCATCGCTCGTGCTCCATTTCAGCTAACTGCTCAACGATTGAGGGTGGGAAGCCGACAGGCGCTTGATTACTTCGAGCCGGAATCATAATATAGTTTGCGCGAGCAAGCTTATTCGGGATGTCTTGCACATAGGAACGGTTCTGCTGCTTTTCATCTTCCGGCAGTTTTGCATAAGGCTTTAGAGAACTATGGGTCTTCTTTTTGTCGTCAGTTTGCGGGCCGTAAGTGTATCCGTCGCTACGTAATCTCTGACAGAAAACCTCGTGTGCTGCTTCGGCTAGTTTTTCGAGAAGTTCACCCTGTGGATCAAGAGTGTTTTCCATAGTCCCGCTCTTTCTAACTACCCACTTTTCTCATCGACGGAGGAGGTGGGATTCGAACCCACGGCTCGAATGAGCTCATCCATAACCGTCCCGAACGTCTGTGCCGTGCTCAAAAAGCATAGAGAGAGCCCACAGAAGTCCCTTTCGATACGTTATCATCCACCAGCTTTGCTGTCAACTCTGGGCTCTGACGGTGTTAGTCTAGTGATATTGATAGCACTAACGTTATGGGATATACTCTCCCTAGAGCTGGGCCTCAGAGGAAGATACAATTACAACAATAAACTGAGAGGTGTCCGATATAAGGAGAAAGCCCGAATGAGTAGCCTACCATCACATCGACGTCTGTTTCGTTCCTTTCTCAGCCATGCCCATGTAGATAAAGTGGTTGTTGATGGATTATATGATTGGCTGAAAAACGTAGCTGAGGTTCCAGTTTGGTATGATGCTTATAACCTTGCTGCCAGTAGCACCATAGCAACAGAGCTGCCAGATGCAATTTCTCTCTCACGTAGCATGATTATCGTTCTATCGAATGCGGCAATAAGTTCAGGATGGGTTAAAGAAGAATATAGTGCTGCTATCCAAGAACGAACTGAGCACAAACAATATCGTATTATTCCTATTTGCATCGAAAAGTGCGAAGTTCCAGGCTTTCTACGAACAATAAAGTACATTAATCTGGTCGAGAAAAAGCTTGATCTAGAAAGTGCCAGCGAAATCATAGGAGGTTTATACTATGATAATAAAACCCTACAGTTCGAAACCACTCAAGATGTTTACATAAGTCGTTCCTGGAGTCCAGCTGAAGCCGATTTAGCTAATCACATATGTCGACTACTTGATAAAAATGGTTTCAGATTAGTAGGCGATTCAGATGATCAACGCGATTATGACATAGAACGCGTTAAATCTCTTATTTCAAGTTGCGGAGGACTGGTAGCAATTTTGCCTGATCGCGGTCAGGGTAAAACATCCAAGTTTATTCTTCAAGAAATTGAAATCGCCCGAAATCTGAAATTACCTTACATGATTGTAGCTGAACCTACGGTTAATTTATCAGAAGATTTAGCGCAGATTGCAATACGTATATCAGTTGATAAACTTGAAGAAAACGAGTCAAACGTAAAGGCCCTACAGCACGCAATCGAGGAACTAGGATACTCATGGAGGCGTCTTACTCAAGAACCTTATGTATTCTACGCAACTGATCTTGACGAGGAGCATGCTCGAAGAAATCTCATCATCAAGCAAGCTATACAACATATCACAGCTACGCGTTGTGTCATAGGTGATAAAATACCAACGAGTCATATTCGTGAAGCAATCACTGAACGCATTTCCCAAGCATTTTTGGTAATCGCTGATATTTCAAATAATAACCTAAACTCATGTATAGAAGCTGGTATTGCTATAGGAGCTAAAAGACCGCTCGTTTTATTATCAAGTGATTCACGTCCCAAACCGCCATTTATGCTCAGTAACTATCAGGTATTTCCTTACAAGGACGATCTGGAATTGTTGGGAATAATACATAAAATCGCATTTCCCTATCGTCGTCGTATCCTTAATTCTGAAGTAATCTAACTACTCAGACCCCGAAAGATATACCAGCCTTAATAGGTAGCGAGCTGACAATGATGTAGTGCTGGATATATTGAGAGGGGAAGCGGAGGAGGTGGGATTCGAACCCACGGAGGCTATTCACCTCACACGATTTCCAGTCGTGCTCACTAGGCCACTATGAGACTCCTCCAGCGCAGCGGAGAGAGTGGGATTCGAACCCACGAGGGCTATTCACCTCGCGAATGAATGCCTCTGTCATTTCACGTGCAATATCATCATGATGCTGAACAGGTGGGGACTTCATCAGGTAAGCGCTCGGCCCTTCCAGCGTGCCACTGATGCCGCGATCCAGCCCTAGCTTCACCATGCGTACCGCGTCAATCACCACGCCTGCAGAGTTTGGAGAATCCCACACCTCGAGCTTCATTTCTACATTCAGTGGCACGTCGCCGAACGTGCGACCCTCCAGGCGAATGAATGCCCATTTGCGATCGGTAAGCCACGCGACGTAATCAGACGGGCCGATGTGAACGTTATCTGCACCCAGATCATAGTCAAGCTGGCTCGTTACGGCATTGGTTTTACTGATCTTCTTCGACTCCAAACGTTCGCGCTCGAGCATATTATAGAAGTCAGTATTGCCGCCAACATTGAGCTGCATCGTCCGCTCCAACTTTACGCCTCGTTCGCGGAAGAGTCGTGCAAGCATGCGATGCACAATTGTTGCCCCCACCTGGCTTTTGATATCATCGCCAATCATCGGCAAATTAGCCTCTTTGAAGCGCTCCTGCCAATATTGTTCACGAGCAATAAACACTGGGATACAATTGACGAAACCTACACCTGCCCGGAGTATCTGTTCCACATACCACTTGGTCGCTGTTTCAGAGCCAACCGGCAAGTAATTGACTACCACATCGGTGCCTGTATCCTTGAGGATCTTCACAACATCGTTGGTCTGCCTGGGAGACTTTGTGATTACCCGCGAGAGGTATTTGCCTAACCCATCATGTGTCATCCCACGATAGACCTTTGCTCCCAGTCGAGGAACGTCGGCAAATCGATATGTATTATTCGGCGCAGCGTAAATGGCTTCGCTCAGATCTTTGCCCACCTTATTTTGATCAATATCAAAAGCGGCAGAGAACTCAATGTCGCTAATATGATATCCTCCTAAATTGACATGCATCAGGCCTGGGACAAAATCATCAGGTTTTGCTTCGCGGTAGTATTGCACTCCCTGAGCTAGCGAACTGGCACAGTTACCAACGCCTACAATTGCAACACGCACTTTCTTCTTGTTTGTCATACGAGTTATGGTTCCTTTCCTGGGATCATAAACATATCCCAAATCACTGGTTTTCAAAACTATACATACTATACCCCCCATTTTGCTTGATTGCTATCGGCATTTTTACACAATGATTGTGATCAATTTAACACATGCATTACATACAATGTGAGCCAATGAGATCAATCAGGGGATGCGAAAACCAGTTACAAAGTTCTGGTTTGATATCTAAACGATCACATTCTAAGAATTTCGTCGAAGTGTTTTCAATGATATCCCAAATTTTGTGACAAATGTTGCACTTTCATCTCCGAACTAGCCCATTTTTACCGGTACAACCCCTAAAAAATGCAACAATCGTTACAATAGGCATGAGAAGCCGTCTCAAAGTACGGTTAAGTAAACATAACAGTACAAGCAAATTTGTAACCGCATCTTTACTCTTTGACAACACTTTTCACTCTTCGAAGGTGCTATGCTCAATACCAATATTGTAACTGACCTTTCTGGGGGAAATGTGCAAAAGCAAGGTAAGTAAATGAACCGGTAGCAATGTAAACACAAGTTGAAAGGCAGATGTTGATGAATCGGCGAAAAAAAGTGCTGGTGATTGGCCTGGATTGCGCTCCACCAGAACTCGTTTTTGACCAGTGGCATGATGAATTGCCGAATTTTAGACGGGTTATGGACGAAGGTGTGTGGGGTAAGCTCGAAAGCTGCATTCCCGCAATCACTGTTCCAGCCTGGAGTTCGATGATGTCAAGCAAGGATCCAGGTACGTTAGGTTTTTATGGCTTTCGTAATCGTGGCGACTACTCTTATGAGAAAAACACCCTGGCGAATTCGAATTCAGTGAAAACTGATCGCGTTTGGGATGTGCTTTCGCGAGCAGGGAAAAAAGTAATTACTGTTGGCGTGCCACAGACCTATCCTCCCAAGCCTGTGAATGGGATTCAGGTTGGATGTTTTCTTTCTCCCTCGACGAGGAATCCCGAGAGACCTTATACCTATCCTGCTTCGGTAATGCAAGAGATTGAGGCAACAGTTGGCGACTACCTCGTAGATGTGCCAAACTTCCGCACCGATGATAAAGAATACCTGCTGCGCCAGATTTACACTATGACAGAAAAGCGCTTTAAGCTGGTCAAAAAATGGATCGTAGAAAAAGAGTGGGATTTCTTCATGTTCGTAGAGATGGGTACAGATCGTATTCACCATGGTTTATGGAAATACCATGATCCCACTCATCACAAGTACGAGGTGCACCCGTCGCTCAACCAGAGCATTTATAACTATTATCGCTATATTGACAGCGAGATTGGTCAGATTCTCGATCTTGTAGATGAGAACACCACCGTTTTCGTCGTCTCCGACCATGGAGCTAAAAAGATGGATGGTGGCATCTGCGTCAATGAATGGCTTATTCAAGAAGGTTATCTGACGCTCAAGTCGCAGCCGGTCACGTTGACCTCCATCGACAAGTGTGAGATTGACTGGAGTAAGACCAGGGTTTGGGGTGATGGTGGCTATTATGCTCGTATCTTCCTGAACATCGAAGGACGCGAGCCGCAAGGCATCGTCAAAGCTGGCGAAGTCAAGGCTCTGCTTGACGAACTCAAAGCGAAGTTTGAAGCGTTAGTAGATCACAATGGTGTAAACATCGGTACAACGGTCTACAAACCACAGGAAATATACAATGAATGTAATGGGGTTCCACCCGACCTGATCGTCTACTTTGGCGATCTCTACTGGCGCTCGGTCGGTACTGTCGGTCACGGCTCAATCTACACCTTTGATAACGATATCGGCCCCGATGACTGCAACCATGCGCAATTTGGCATAGTCATTAAACACGACCCTGCTGCTCATGAAGGCCCTGGTGGGCGCGAGCTTAGTGGCCTCCAACTTATGGATATGGCCCCGACTATTCTAAAGCAACTGGACGTTCCTATCCCCGCCGATATGCAGGGAAAACCATTTTAACTACAGGAGTGCAGAGGACGAAGTCCTTTGTCGGGGCGCGGGGTGTCCTTGAAGCTCACCCTTTTTAAACTTTGAAACGAAAATTGGAGGATTTACTTACATGTCAAATAAAGGTTTTACTATCTGGTTTACAGGTCTCTCCGGTGCCGGCAAAAGCACCCTATCTGAAGCTCTCGAAGAGCGTCTCAAAGCTCGTGAGCGCAATGTTGAGATACTGGATGGCGACATCGTGCGCACTCACCTCAGTAAAGGTCTTGGTTTCAGCCGCGAGGACCGCGACACCAACATTAAACGCATTGCATTTGTTTGTAGCCTGCTAACCCGCAACGGCGTAATCTGCATCTCCGCTGCCATCGCCCCCTATCGCCAGGCGCGACAGTGGGCTCGCCAGGAAATTGGTAACTTCGTTGAAGTGTATGTCAAATGTCCCATCGAAGTCTGCCGCCAGCGTGACGTTAAAGGCCTGTACAAGCTGGTTGACGAAGGCAAGATCAAGGGCTTTACCGGTGTGGATGATCCCTATGAGGAGCCGGAGCATCCAGAACTCGTCGTCGAAACCGACAAAGAAACCATCGAGGAGAGCGTAGGACGTATTTTTGCTAAACTCGAAGAGCTAGGCTATCTCGACCCTGAAGAAATGCCCGAAGAAGAAGCCAAAGTAGTCACTGAGCGTCTGGCAGCCCTCGGCTACCTGTAGACGCTACAATCCGCGTAGGGGCGGGGGTTGTGAGGATGAGGAGAGGGGACACTTGCGTGGCCCTAATAGATTGGGTGTCGCTCCCACCCTGCACTAGTATAGAAAGAAGTAGGAACATCACATGATCAATGGATTAATCGCTCCTCATGGAGGAGAACTCATAATAAACATGGCAGGCGAAAGTGAACGCGCCGAATTACATGAACGTGCCCGCAGCTTAGCGCAAGTAGAAGTAGGTTCACGCCAACTGGCCGACCTCGAAATGTTAGCCATCGGCGCCTATAGTCCCATAGGTGGCTTCATGAACAAAGCCGATTACCTCGGCAGTGTCAACGACATGCACCTGAGTAACGGCCTACCCTGGTCGGTACCTATTACGCTCTCGACCACATCCGAACAGGCCGCAACCTTGAAAGAAGGCTCTCAGATCGCCCTCGTCAACGCCCAAGGCACACTTCAGGCTGTCATGACCATCGAATCGAAGTTTGGCTACGACAAACAACTCGAAGCCAGCAGAGTCTATCGCACCACAGATGAAGCCCATCCAGGCGTGAAAGTAGTCTATGAGCAAGGTGACGTACTGCTTGGAGGCCCTGTGCGTGTAGTTGCTTTGCAGCAACAAGCCTTCGCCAAATATCGTTTTACGCCCACCCAGTCGCGTCAGGCATTCGCTGAACGCGGTTGGAAGCGTGTAGTTGGCTTCCAGACGCGTAATCCTGTGCATCGTGCGCACGAATATATCCAGAAATGTGCCCTTGAAACAGTTGATGGCCTCTACCTCCATCCCCTGGTTGGAGATACCAAAGGCGACGACATACCGGCTGATGTGCGTATGCAATGTTACGAAGTCTTGTTGGAAAACTACTATCCCGCCGATCGTGTGATACTAGGCGTCCTTCCTGCCGCGATGCGCTATGCAGGGCCGCGTGAAGCCATCTTCCACGCCTTGATGCGCAAGAACTATGGATGTTCGCATTTCATCGTTGGACGCGATCATGCTGGTGTCGGCAACTATTACGGCACTTATGATGCTCACTACATCTTTGCCGAATTCGATCCGGCGAAACTAGGCATTACACCTATGTTCTTTGACCACACCTTCTTCTGTCGCGCCTGCGATTCGATGGCCTCCTCAAAGACCTGCCCGCATAACAGCGATCACCATGTAGCCCTCAGTGGTACAAAAGTGCGCCAGATGCTGCAGGTCGGTGAATTGCCGCCACGCGAATTCTCCCGCCCAGAAGTTGCAAGCGTGCTGATCGAAGCCATGCGTCAACCCGTAGCCTGATAAGACTAAGCTGAGGTTCAGAAACTTCTTTTACTCTCGCCGCAGGCAGCGAGAGTAAAAGAAGTTTCTGAACAAGATACCTGACGACTATTTATTTCTATCTATGATTTCTAAAACAACCAATAAATAAGGAGAGACAAATGTTAATAGCCAGGGCCCCAATGCGCATCAGTTTTGGAGGAGGTGGCACCGATCTTGAGGCCTACTATGCCAAATATGGCGGTTTGGTAATCAGCACAGCCATAAATAAATACTTCTATGCTATTATAACAACCGACGAATCTAACGACCTACAAGTAATCTCCGCCGATTATCGCTCCCTATTTCGTCACTCAACCTATAATGACCTGTTCTGGAACGGAGACCTGGCCCTTCCCAAAGCCATACTGCATCATTATGGCATTCGCCGTGGCCTTAACCTCTTTGTTGCAAGTGAAGTGCCTCCCGGCACCGGTCTCGGCTCTTCAAGCGCCGCCGCCGTCACGATGGTTCGAGCTATCTCAACACTTGTTGAGCAATCAATGACTAAGCAGCAGGTTGCTGAACTTGCTTCCTATATTGAGATTAACAAAATGGGCATGCCTATTGGTAAACAAGATCAGTATGCCTCCGCTTTTGGCGGCTTAAACAAAATCACATTTTCCAGCCAGGGAGTTACTGTGGAGAAGTTGAACATCGATCCCGAGATGCAGCAAATCCTGGAACGCCGCTTGATGCTCTTCTTTACGGGCAGTTCACGTGAGTCGACCTCAATTCTGAAGCACCAGCGTAAGTCGACAGAAAATCAAGACGGCGCGGTACTACAAGCCCTGCACAATATCAAACAGGTCGCCATCGAAGTGCAGGCATGCCTGGAGAAAGGCCACCTTGATGAGTTCGCGAGACTCCTCGATTATTCCTGGCAGGAGAAACGCCGCCTTGCGCCAGGTCTCTCAACGGATTTCATAGACGAGTGTTACAATCTAGCCCTGCAAAATGGGGCATCAGCGGGTAAGATTACCGGTGCAGGTGGGGGAGGTTTCCTTTTGCTCTACTGCCATGAGCACGCGCAGGATAGAGTGACGAGAGCATTAGAGGATCGTGGCTTGAAACGCATGAACTTCCGTTTCGATCAGCAAGGAGCAACTGTAGTGCTCAACGTTGCAAGCTTTAGTCCGAAATGGGTAGCTCCATACACAGAGCCGCAGTTGCAAATGATTAGAGAATAGAGGTAGCAAACATTGGAATCAAAGGCACCGATCAACACTTACTTCGCCGAACTGGAACAGATGCTGCGAGATATGTCGCAAGCGCATTTGCAAAATGTCTTGTCACTCCTGGAAGATGCCTATCGCAATGGACATCGCATATTTATCATGGGAAATGGAGGTAGCGCTGCCACCGCCTCGCATTTCGCTCTCGACCTCGCGAAGAACACCATCATGCCTGGAGCACCACGTTTGAAGGCTATTTCACTGACCGATCATGTTCCATTAATCACCGCCTGGAGTAATGACACCGCCTACGAAAATATCTTTGAAGAGCAACTAGCAAACATGATTGAACCAGGCGACGTAGTGATCGGTATTAGCGCCAGTGGCAACTCTCTAAACGTTATCAATGCATTAAATTTAGCGAGAAAGTCACGCGCTGCCACAATTGGCCTACTTGGCGCTAAAGGTGGTCTCATCAAAAATATCGTCGATGCCTACGTACTTGCTCCAGGTCAGAATATCGAGCAGGAAGAAGATGCTCATATGATTCTAGCCCACATCATTACACGGCACATGCGCGAAGTAGTGCGCTCATATGCGCAGAAGTTAGCTCTGGTAGGAACGAGTTAATGATAAAATCAGGAAACGCAGTCATATACGTCCCCTGATTTTATATCTGCTCTCTTTACGCTATTTCCTGAAAAACTCCACCGTCTTATCAATCCCCTCTTCCAGGGTCACCTGTGGTTTCCATCCCAGTATCTGCTCGGCCTTCTGGCAAGCAAAGTAAGCAAGGTAGATGTCGCCGGGGCGTTTGGGTGCTCGTACAATCTCCGGCTTATAACCAATAATCTTCGCTAGCTCATTGTAGAGTTCGTTTACCGAAGCTCCTCTTCCTGTTCCAACGCAGAAGATATCGTTATCACCATGCTCAATTGCAAGTAGATTAGCTCGGGCCACATCTCCCACAAACACGTAATCCTTCTTCTGTTCGCCGTCCCAATCGATACGCACAGACTGGTGCTTCAGAAATCTCTTTGCAAAGATCGCTATCACTCCCGCTTCTCCATTGGGATCCTGGCGCGGGCCATACACATTGCCGTAGCGCAGCGCGGTATAGTTCAGTCCATTGGCCTCTTGCCAGTAACGTAGGTAGTGTTCTGCCACCATCTTGGTAATGCCATATGGTGACTCAGGGCGCTGCGGGACTTCTTCATCAATCGGCAGCCGGGCGGGTGTGCCATAGGTAGCGCCAGATGAGGCAAACACGATCTTACGAGTTCCAAAGCGGGTACAATTTGTTAAGACGTTCAGCAAACCGAGGACATTCACCCTGGCATCGAGGTGCGGGTTCTTCGTCGAGATAGCTACACTGTGCTGTGCTGCCTGGTGATTGACAACTTCGGGACGTATTTCATCGAAGATCGATTGCATTGTTGTTTCGTCTGTAATATCCGCGCGGAAGAAATGCGCTTTAGGATTGAGGTTTTGCTCTTTGCCCCCGCCTTCTTCCCATAAATTATCAACAATAGCAACTTCGTGACCTGCAGCTATACATTGATCTACAATGTGCGACCCAATAAAACCCGCTCCACCAGTAACTAATATTCTCATAAAAAGTATATGCCTTTCTCTTACTTACCTCTCTATTATATCAATATGAGACTCACTCCATCAAACCAACTGTTCCAATGCAATCTGCAAGGCTTTCGGATGCGTTAACACAGGGTATATGTGTAAGCCAGTCTCCTGTTTGAGACGATCTAAAGCGGAACGGTCTTCTGGATTCAACATTGCCACGGTCAGCATATTGCGTTCGCGTCCCAGGGGATAGCAACTTAGCTCCTGTGCCAGCTTCGGATTAACCAGATGCTGCAAGCCCTGCGGCAATTTTCTCGGCAAAAGCGTAAGGTATGGAATACCAAGTTTACGTGCTAGAACAGGAAGCTCCTCTGCCATCTCATCTTCAACTTGCTTCCCTCGCGCTACTATTTGTTTGCGTGCGACCTTCTCGGGCTGCGCTTCGAAGCGAAAACTTGCTTCATCGGCTGCTGCAATAAAATCATGTATCGTTTCATCATGTATCAGGTATGCACTATGTCCGATTGTCATCTGTTGGGGACGTAATACATCGCGTTCTGAGAAATTATGTATGCGCCAGAGCAACGCTTCCCATAGACGGTTTTGCACAATTTGCCCACCTTGTATGTTTGCTCCTGGTAATAGAAAGTACATGCTGTGACCCAACAGCAAGACACTATCGGTTTTGCGCACAAGTGTACGAAGGTTATTGAGTAAGTATGTAGTGCTGTTATCGGCATGTATTAATCGGTGTGTATTGAGTTTATCCTCTTTTTCATAAAACAGTCGGATTGTTACCAGTGCGATCTGCTCAACACCGGTCGAAATAATCCGTTCAGCAGCCGAAATGACATCATGCAGCGTTTCAACTGTATTATAGGTATACGAACTGGTTGTTAGTTCTTTCATAGGAAGAGTAGTAGGGTCGTTGCTCATCCCTAAGCTCCTTATGACTGTATTTCTGTAAGCGGGTAGTGTCAGCAATAGTACATGTAAGATGTTAGGAAAAAAGCGTCAAACTGGTTACATTTCTGTTAAGACCTCGTACTTAAGGTTAAGATAACTTCAGCCCCTACCATATTAGGAGCCATTCCGAAAGGCTGCAAAACGATGACAGATTCCACTTTTTCTGTTGACCCTGCCGATATGCCGGCATTGAAGCATTGGCTAGCAGTACAAGACGACCCACAAGACCAGTTACGCACTGTAGAGATCGATGAAATTCTCATCGGCCCCTCCGTCTTGATGGATTTACCCTCCGTTTTGCAGCGAGCAGGAATCCAAAGCGGCGCGAAGGTATTGTTGTTGATGGACCAGACACCTATGCTGCGCGAAGATGTAGACTTGAAACGTTTTGTGCGAGATTTGCTGTATGTAGCTGGATATTATGAGACCACATGCTGGCTGGAAGGCGATGAGTATGGGTTGGTACACGCAGAGTACGAACACATTGAGAGTATCCTCTGGGGGTTGGAACCTGGTATGGCGCTCATCGCGGTGGGTTCGGGCACTGTGACTGATATCGCTAAACATGCCGCTTATGTTTATGATCAGCAACACCCAGAGCAGCCACGCATAGTCTATATCTGCTGCCCGACCGCCAACTCCGTCACTGCCTACGCCGCGAATATGGCTGTTCTACTCAAAGATGGCGTCAAACGTACTATTCCCTCACGCTTTCCCACGGCTATTATTGCAGACCTGCGCGTTCTCGCCTCTGCGCCCAAAACCATGACCATGGCGGGCGTGGGCGATTGTTGCGCGCGCTTTGTCGCTTATAGCGACTGGTATCTCGCCAGTGTACTTGGCCTCGTCGATTTTTACAGCGAAGTACCCCTTGCTCTGCTCGACAACCTGGACACTATTTTATTGGAGTATGCCTCGGGTATTGGTCAGCGGTCACATGCAGGAGAGGCTGTTGTTGCTCGTGCTCTCTTGCTTGCCGGTATCGCCCAATCCATCGTCAACGTGTCTGCTCCCATCTCAGGCACTGAGCACGTTATCTCACATGTCCTGGACATGATTGCTGATTACTTTCACCGCCCTCTGGCCCTGCATGGTGCGCAGGTTGGAGTAGCTACACTCACCGCTGCGCAACTCTACCAGAATTTTCTGAACGACTTCGATCCACACGCTGTCAACTTCAACGCTTGTTATCCCAACAACGAGCAATTGCAGGCACATATCCACCAGCTATTTCAACCAGTTGACCCCAGTGGGGCAATGGCCAGGGAATGTTGGAGCGATTACAGCAAAAAATTGACCCTTTGGCGCCGCAACCGTGAGCGCTTTGAGCAATTCTGCCAGGAGTGGCATACCACACACCGTCCAAAACTCGCATCGTTGGTTGGTGCGCCTAACGTCGTATATCAGATTCTCTCACAAGCGGGAGCACCTCTCACCCCTCAAGAACTCGAGCCACCCATTAGCCGGAAAGAGTACGACTTTGCTGTCCGCAGCGGTCACTTTATCCGCCAGCGCTTCGTGCTTGGCGACCTGCTATATTATCTCGGCTGGCAGATATAATTTGCACTGTCCGCTACTACCCTTTTGCTAACCTATTTCCGCAGTTGAAGCAGTAGCGAAAGTAACCTGGACTATCTGCGCCACAAAAAGAACATGTCAGCGCCGGTTCACCCTCTGCCACGAGTGATGCAGCCTGCTCTGGAACCGGTGGGGACGGTTGAGGAGTCATCTGCATTTTGGAGCTACTGCCGCCCAGCACATCGAGTGTTGCTCTGCGCACTTTCGCTAGATTGACTCCCAGGCTTTCTAGCACTCCTGCAGCAATACCCTCACCTTCACGCACCAATCCTAATAATAAATGTTCCGTACCAATATAATGATGATTCAAACGACGAGCTTCATCTACGGCCAGTTCAATTACTTTCTTTGCACGAGGAGTAAGCCCAATCTCACCAATCACGATACGGTCTCCGCGCCCAATAATAAATTCAACAGCCTCCCGCACTTTCTCTAGCTCTACACCAAGCTTATTCAGCACTTTGGCTGCAACACCCTCTCCCTCGCGCACGAGTCCCAACAGTAAATGCTCTGTCCCAATGTAAGTGTGTTGAAAGCGTTGAGCCTCCTCCTGTGCCAGGCTCAAGACTTTTCTTGCTCGCTCTGTAAACTTATCAAACCTATCTCTATCGTTCATTTGATTGTTCCCTCTCTTGAGTGAAGGCAAATTCTATCAGGAAGGCATAGTGTGACTACTTACAAATCTACTACAGCAAAGTTTTCTGCGCCTGAAAACAAGTATACCCTACTACCCTTTCGTTTGGAATAACTCACCTGCTCTTGTTCTTTGCTTTTAGAAAAAATCTGGTTCTTTAGCATTGCAAACACTTTTTAGGGTATAATTACTCTAAATTAAAGACAGGCCAGAAGGCTATTATGCAACAATACAATCTGAACATCCCGACATCGAACATACCGCAAACAACAAACGCTATACCCACTGAACGTCAAACCTCGGGTCTGCACAAAGACATGCAAGAAGCGGCCCGTGCAGCGGAACGCGCACGACTCCGGCAGGGTATCATCCATGTGCGTATTCGTCACTTTTATTGCACCTTAGAGGAGATGTTCGATCCTACCTTACGCGGTCAGGCATTCGTTGTGGGTACGGGCACGGGTCGTCCAAACGAACCCGGGCGAGTCATAGATGCTTCACCGGCTGCCCTGCGTCTGGGTGTCAGCCCTGGCATGCCATTGCGGCGCGCATATCGTCTTGCTCCGCGCGCACGATTCCTGGCAGCATCATATGATCAATATCAACCTTTGCTACTGAAACTTCGCGAACGATATCGCGTCTATTCGCGTATTATCGAGTCCGTTCCTATTGCCGATGCTTTCATCGACCTGCGCGGTTGTGAAATACTTTTCGACTCACCCGTCACCCTGGCCGAACGTCTCTGTGCAGAAATAGCAGAGATGCAACTAACTGCGCTCATAGGCATCGCCAATGGTAAAGCTATCGCAGAACTCGCCGCTCTGATGAGTCGTAAAGATGGCCGTCGAGGAGTGCTCTACATTCCTCAGGGTCGCGAGGCATCATTCGTGCAAACACTGCCACTTTCGATGCTGCTTCAGATGCGTGCAGCAGGTACAGGCATTCCCAGCGCGTTGCCCGAATTGGGCGAACAAAACGGCCACGCTTCTCAGCCACCGGAAATCGAAGGCAAAAGCGAACATATAGACTCGGTTGCTGTCGCCGAATTGGTAGCCCACCTCAGAGATTTTGGCATCACCTCCTTTGCGCAGTTGGCCACACTGACCGAAGAAGGTTTATGCCGCCGCCTGGGACGGTTAGGGGGATGGCTCTACCACGTAGCAAGTGGTCAAGATACAAGCCTCGTTGTTCCCGACGCTCCACCACTCAGTCAGAACGCGCGCGTGCGCTTTCACCATGCCGCGGATGCCGATGAATCCTGTGCAGCAGTTCGCAAACTTGCCAACTATCTCGGTGAACGCCTGCACGAACAACGGCTCAAAGGCCGTATCATTGCTCTCATGCTCTGGCCGAGTCGACTTGTGCGCCAGGAAACACGCAAACTTGTAATCGCCGAAGATGGTGAAGAGGTAGCCGTTACCTCTGCCGAGGATACTATTGGTGGTCAGATGATTCTCTCGTGCCACACTGACGATGCCGATGTCATTGCGCACCATATCCTCATGCTTTTCGCACATTACCACCGTCCAGGAAATCGTTATTTGCAAGTCCAGGTCCGCATCGGCGACATCATCGCTGTCACCCCTACTTACTATCCGCCTCCTGTCCGTTCCAGGGGCAGATCTACCCGCAAACTATAAACTCCTCATCCTCTCATGCCCGTGTAGGGGTGCTTGCGCCGCCCTGGATGGCTGTGAGTTTCATGTTCCCGTACTCCTCATCCTCCTCAGGGTCTCAAGTTCCCTCTGCCCTCGTGCCTCTAATCCTGACTTCCATTCAGCCTTATATTGGCGCATTGTGTTTACTATCATATGGGCCACCGCCAGGTTGCGATACCACTTATGATTTGCAGGTACAATATACCACGGAGCTTTATCCAGGCTGCACTTTGACAATGCATCTTCATATGCCCGCTCGTAATCTTTCCAATACTTTCGTTCCTCCCAATCTTCAGCGGCAATCTTCCAGGCCTTATCTTTATCCTGCTCCCGCGCCAGTAAACGTCGCTCTTGCTCTTCGTAGCTAATATGAAGGTAGAACTTCAAGATAATCATCTCGTTTTCGATAAGCATTTGCTCAAAATTGTTGATTTCCTGGTAACGGCGGCTCCATACTTTTTCTGGCACAAGGTTATGTACACGTGCAATCAGCACATCCTCATAATGCGAACGATTAAAGATGCCCATTACACCCTTAGCAGGTGTGACTTTATGTACGCGCCACAGGAAATCGTGTGCCAGTTCCTCCTGCGCCGGCGCCTTAAATGAATATACATTGCATCCCTGTGGATTCACATGCGAAAGCACGTGCCGGATTGTGCCATCCTTGCCGCTCGTATCCATCCCCTGCAGCACCACCAGCAAACTTTGCTGTTGTGCTGCGGCTAGCAACTCCTGCAACTCACTCAGTTCGTTGCTAAGTGCCTGCAACTCCTGATCAGCGGAAGCGCGATCACCATGCTTTTCTGTATAATCCGGATTGTAATCCTTCAGCTTAACTTTGCTGCCTGCATCCACCTTCCAAACGTAATTCATGTCAATTCATCTCCTTTAGTAGCAACTTTAGAAACAGCTTTCTCCTGATTCTAATACTATTGTAATCGCAATTCATCCAATCATATAATACGTTTTAGCCACTTTATGTGATATCTCAATGAGAGCAGGATGCAAAAACTAAAGGGGGAGTTTCCTGCCCGGTACTTATCCTTTCTTACTTTTTCTTGAAAAGAAACGGTTATTCCTGCTTGCGCGTTATAATTAATAATGAATAGAAGCAAGTGTGGGGTTTGCCGCTTATATTCGTTGATTATTCACTAGCAGCCAACCATAGAATCTGTGCCTATGGATTCTTTCTACCCTTGCCGGAGTAACATCTATGACAATCACATCACACGATCATGCAGACGTTTCTGAAAACCAGGAACCACCACATACGCAGCGCTCAACTCGCTATCGTGTGATCCCGCTGGCACTTCTGATTATCTTGCTGCTTGGTCTACTTATTCCCATTGGCATTGCTATTGGCTACAGCATTAGCGCTTACACAACCTATACCGGCTTACGGAGCCAGGCTCAGAGCGGAGTACAACATCTGCTCAATGTCAAAACTATTTTCACGGGCGTTAAGGCACACCCAAGTGGTTTTCTCGACGCCGGCAAACTGAGCCGCGCCCAGCATGAATTTATTGCCGCCCGTACAGATTTTCAGCAAGTAGCATATGAACTCGACCATAGTGGCATCATCCAGACTATAACGACTCATTTCCCTCAATATCTCACGCAGGTTCGCAGCGCCCGCGCCGTAAGCCAGGTTGGCATAGATATATCTGACATTGGCAAGCAACTCACTACTACTGGTCTTTTACTTGCTCCAACATTTCGGGGACCTCTTCTGACCGATGCCACCAAACCATTAATCACACAAAGTATGCTCGATCTAGTAGGCGCGACCATCAATGCGATCTTGCCACGACTCAACGATATTCAAGCTCAGTCGCACTCAATCTCACTGGATGCTCTACCGATTAGCCCTCAGCAGCGTGATCAACTGCAACAGCTTTTACAACTACTCCCACAGGGTCAGGCTGATCTTTTGCAGGTTCTCGATCTACTGGGCGCAGCTAACTGGCTTCTTGGTGTGGATGAGCCGCGCACCTTCCTGGTGCAAACGATGGATCGTGCGGAACTGCGGCCAACGGGTGGATTCACCGGCCAATATGGTGAGCTAAAGATCAAGGGAGGCCGTGTCGCGCCGTTCAACCTCAGAGATATCTCTCTCGTTGAGTACGTCGATAGTAGTCGCACCCTTGGGCAATTTGCTCCACCGCAATATCGTTCCTGGTGGCCTTTCGCTAACTGGGGGTTGCGAGACTCGAATGTCTCGGCTAACTTTCCAACCTCGGCCCAGATTGCCATCGCCCAATACGAACTCGAAGTTGGTCATCACGTAGATGGGGTTATCTTATTCACCCCGTTTTTAATCGAGCACATCTTACAGATTATTGGACCTGTTGATGTTCCTGAGTACAAAGATATGATCACCGCGCAGAACCTTGAAGATCGGCTGCACTATTATCAGCAAGATAACGCAGGCATATACAAGCAGATTGTCATTCAGCCAGGTGTCAAAACAACATCCGACCGCAAACGTTTTACAAGCCTGCTAGCTCATTTGCTGTTAGACAAAGTGCGTCATGCTCCACCGGATGAAATCCTCGCCATCGCCCAAGAGATGTTGCATGATCTGAAAACCAGGGACTTGCAGGTCTATTTTACCAATCCGCAGGTTGAAGCACTACTTGCGCAGTATAACTACGCAGCCCAGATTAATCGCTCGATCTCTCACGACGGGTTATATGTGGTCCAGGCCAACCTCAGCGCCAGTAAAGCCTCCCAGTATGTCAAAACCATCATGCACGATACTGTCTCGCTTGATGCCAGTGGTGGGGCTACCCATATTCTGCAACTGCGCCTCGTGTATAACCAGATCGGGCCTGTTTATGGCTATGATAGCTACCACGACTATGTACGTATCTATGTCCCTCCGAACAGTCATTTTCTGTGGGGAGATGGCTTCGATACAGGCATACCACTCTGTGGCGGTCGCTATCAACAATGTCCGCAAACCGGTGTCTACCCACGAGGAGAACTACTCTGCCCTGCGGGTCAATTCCAACCAGGAGCGGCCGCGCCCACTCTCATCGATCCTGATGGAGGGCACTGGCATCCACTCGATACGCTTGGGCCGCCTACCAATCACATTAGTGATGAGCCTGGGCGTGCCATGTTTGGTGGATGGGTCATCGTACCCAAGAACTGTACCATGACCGTGACGGTCTCATGGTACGTGCCCCCTTTAGGAGCTGCACCCTATACCTTGCTTGTACAACGCCAGGCAGGCACCTTTCCCGAGCTAGACCTGACTATCCTGCCAACCCCTGGCAACTGTTCCACGCTCAAAACCACAGGTCTACACTTTGACGACATCATGGGCGAGGATATGTCTTTCACGATAAATAACTTCAAACCTTTCCCACGTGCAACGTCAGAAACATGCTATCCTCAACCAGGTATATAAATCTATCCCATAACGAAAATAGCGCTCACATACCGCTCATTTTGATCGGTACTTTATTGATGAGGTTGACAACCACACCAACGGCTTTATAATGGGAAGTGTTGTAAACACTATTTGTTTTATGCGTTGCAAAGGGGTCAGCGCAGAAGAGCAATCCAAGGGGAAGACCTTATGAACTCTCTAAATTGCAGGCTATCCTATCTATGAAACAGGTCTTCATCATATACCTCTAAAAGCAAAATCGATTGAGAGGAGTATGAATATGTATGACGCAACAAACACAAAATCCTGAAGAACAGGTGCTTTCCTTACCTGATTTTAGCGCAATTGCTCCCGAAGACCAGGTAGCCCCATTACCTCCAAGGCGCCCATGGTGGCGGCGAAGAGGGGGGATTATAACCATCATCCTCGTAGTGTTGCTGATCCTCGCAGGCTTCCTGGCATTTTTTCTGATACGAGGCCGGCAGCGCCACATTATCTATCAAAAGCAGCAAGTTACTCAGGGTAATTTCTCCCTCACCGTCAGCGCCACCGGGCCATTACAGAGCAGTATTTATAATCTGATATTCACTGGCACAGGCACAATTGCTGAGATCGACGTCAAGGTGGGGCAATCAGTCGTAAAAGGCCAGGTACTCGCTAAACTCGATAAGACGTCACTTCAGGATGCTGTCAACCAGGCTCGGGCAGGGGTCTTATCTGCGCAAACATCGCTTAACAGCGCTGAGGCCAATTTAAGCAAGGCTGAGGCTCAATCAAATGCGAACGTTCAGTCAGCGCAGGTTGGCCTTAACAATGCCGAGGCGAGTCTGAGCACGACACAGACCCAGTCGCAAGCCAGCATCAATCTTGCGCAAACGACGCTGAGCAATGACCAGACCAATCTGACTAATACCCAGGCACAATCAGCGGCCAGTGTCAGTCTCGCGCAGACGACCTTGAGTAATGCCCAGACCAGCCTAAGCCATGCACAAACATCAGCGCGGGCACAAATAAAACTGGCCGCTGCCCAAGAGAAGCAGGCACTTATTAACTGTAAAAGTACACCTACCCCTACACCCCCTGCAACACCTCCTCCCACTAACTGTACGCAGGTAGCAATCGCTACGTATAACCAGGCAGTTGCCAGTGCCAATGCGAGCGTCGCTACAGCACAAACCCAGGTCAATAGTGCACAGAAACAACTTTCACAAGCCCAGACGCAAGCCAATGCCAACAACGCTGCAGCGCAGGCCAAGGTCACCAACGACCAGCAGGCTTTGGCTTCAACAGAAGCCCAGGCGAGCTCGAGCAATACTACGGCACAGAATGCGGTCAATACAGCGGCTAGCTCGTTAGCCACTGCTCAGGCCACTGCCAACTCCAGCGTAACAAGTCAGCAAGGGATGGTCAACACAGCGCAGAGCCAGTTGCAGACAGCACTAGTGCAACTCCAGACCGCACAACATAACTTAGCCAATGCCACGCTTCTGGCGCCACATGATGGCATCGTTACCACCATCAATGGCACTGTTGGTGGGACACCTGGTATTTCTACCACCTCTACGGCTACTTCGACCGTTGGGGGCGGGAGCACCTTTATTCAAATTGCTGATATTACATCCTTGCAAGTTGTGGCCAACGTGAACGAGTCCGATACTGCAAATCTGAAGGTCGGGGAGTCCGCGCAGTTCACAGTCAGTGCTTATGGTAATCGGATATTTACTGGAACCGTCAGTGCCATCTCGCCTTTTGGTCAGACAGTTTCGAATGTAGTGACTTTTCCTGTTACCATAGATGTAAATAAAGATGACTTGCAAAATGCGAACCTGTTTCCTGGTATGACAGCGAGTGTCACAATCGTTGTGGTACAACGACCCAACGTCGTGCTTGTTCCAGTCAACGCGATAAACTTTGCTCGTTCAGCAACTGGCACAGTCAATGGCATTCCACCGCTCATCACCACTGACCAGGCAGGGGCTGCGCTGTCTCAGGCACGCCAGATGCTCAGACAACTTCTCATTCAGAATCCGTCGGCTCAACAAGATAATCCTATTCCGGCCTATGTGATTGAACAACCAGATGATCAAACGTCTTTCATAACTGTTCCTGTTGTGTTAGGATTAACAGATGATACATATTATGTAGTGCTGCAGGGCCTCTCGCCTGGCGACATTATTGTTGCTGGTGCGCAGCGCGGCTAATGCGTAGCGTGGCATGGACCCGGGGCAGGGGAGCGAGAGAAGCGTGCCGGGTCATCAACGGGGCCAAATGTGAGCGTAGCAGGGCAATGACCCGGTGCAGGGAGCGAGGGCGGGGCAAGCCCCGCCCCTACTATACACGAACGCGCCTGCCAGGTTGCTGTATATGAGGAGGGCGGGGGCAAGCCCCGCCCCTACTATACATGAACGCGCTGCTTTGTTGCTGTAAATGGTTAGGGCATCGTTTGTGGGTGCCTGGCTAACTTTGAACTGAGATTGAGAGAGATACTTTGGCGATCAATGATTCCGGGCATGTAGCAGATGGTGAACAAGTGCCATTTTCTCAGGCTGGCTCACATGGTATAGATGCAGGTGGCTTCGCTCAACAGCCCACTATGCCGGTTCAGGCTGCTGCCAATCAAGGCTCGCTTGCTGGACAGGACCTGGCAACAATACCTCAAAAGGACGTTGCCAGATCAGAAGAAGCAGATTCTATCTTGACATCGACACCGATTGTCGATGTACGTAATCTTGCAAAGACCTATGTAATAGGCCGGACGCGTATCCATGCCTTACAAGGCATTTCACTGAGAGTGTACCAGGGTGAGTTTGTCGCCGTTATGGGGCCTTCTGGCTCGGGTAAATCCACCTTCATGAATCTCGTCGGGTGCCTGGATCGTCCGACACAGGGCGAGTATTGGCTGGCTGGAAAGCTTGTCAGTCGCTTGTCGAATGATGAGCTTGCCAACATACGAAATCGCCAGGTTGGCTTTGTATTTCAGGGCTTCAACCTGCTCAGCCGTTCTAATGCGCTCAGTAACGTTATGCTCCCAATGGTCTATGCTGGGATTTCCCGAGAAGAGCGAGAACGTCGTGGTCGCAGTGTACTACGCCTCGTGGGGCTTGGAGATCGTATGAATCACAAGCCGTCGGAACTCTCAGGTGGACAACAACAACGAGTCGCTATTGCGCGTGCATTAGTGAATGGTCCATCATTATTATTGGCCGACGAGCCTACAGGCAACCTGGACAGCCGCACCAGTCTGGAGATTATGGCCGTGCTGCAAGCGTTGAATGAGCAAGGTTTGACGATCCTGATGGTCACCCATGAAGCAGATATCGCAAAATTTGCAAAGCGCCAGGTTGCATTCCGAGATGGGCTAATTATGCACGATGAGCAGGTTCTATCACCAGCCTTAGCCAAAGAAGAATGGACAAAGCTGGTTAATAAGGCTGCTGCTGAGCACAAGGTCAAGATAACGGAGGAAGCCCGGTGACCAGTTCTTTACGTCCAAATGACCCGGCTCTCTCCCCGGCAAAACCACAAACCCTCTCTTACTTTGAAGCCAGCTCGCTGCAAAATTTTCATGGGGGTCGTAGCAGGCGAGGCAGCTTGATTGGAGCGAATTTTGTCGTCGCGCTGGAGGCTCTCTGGTCAAACAAGCTACGTTCACTCTTAACCGGACTTGGCATCTTCATCGGCGTGGCTGCAGTCATTGCTGCGCTTACCCTGACACAGGGGGCTGGCGCATTTATCACGGGGAACATAGCGAGCTTGGGTACTAACGTCATTACCATCATACCCGGTGCTGCAACTACAAGGGGAGCTTTCGGAGGCGCTGGTACCACTCAATCCCTCACACCACTGGATGCTACTAACCTCAAAGACATCCGGCATGTCACAGCAGTAAGCCCTATCATCTCGCTGAGTGCACAGGTCGTCTACAGTAAACAGAACTGGAATACTCGCGTTCAAGGGGTGAACACTGCATTCCAGGCTATCCAGGGATGGCAGATGGCGGAAGGAACCTGGTTTAGTGAAGCTCAAGATAACGGCGGTTTGCCTGTTGCGATCCTGGGGCAGACTGTCATGCATAATCTCTTTGATGCATCGGGGGCAGACCCCATCGGCCAGATGATTCGCATTCGCGATCAAGAGTACCATGTTGTGGGAGTATTGCAGGCGAAAGGCGGAGGGTTCAACCAGGATGATGTTGTCTTCGTCCCTTTTAACACCGCGCTCATCCGCTTAAAGAACACAACCTTTGTCGATCAAATACTGGTGCAGGTGGATAGCGCGGATAACGTGAACCAGGTGCAACAGGATATTACGACTGTTCTTGAGCGGAGGCGTAATATCCCCAATGGCGGCCTTGATGACTTCCGTGCCATCAGTTCCACACAACTCTTGCAAACAGCGCAGCAGTTCACCCAAATTCTGACCTACCTGCTGGTCGGCATTGCCAGCATTTCTCTCACCGTGGGCGGTATTGGCATTATGAATATCATGATCGTTTCAGTCACAGAACGCACACGCGAGATCGGCATCCGCATGTCTATAGGCGCGCGACGCCGTGACATCCGCAACCAGTTTCTGATCGAGGCCCTTGTGTTGAGCCTGATTGGTGGAGTGATCGGCATGCTTATCGGCTTCGCTCTCGGCTTCATGATCACAAATGTCACCGGACTGCCATTCGTCGTAACAGCGGTCTCAATCTTGCTGCCATTCGTGATTTCCTCGATCATCGGCATAGTTTTCGGCCTCTACCCGGCTGTACGCGCATCAAGGCTTGATCCTATCGTAGCGCTACGCACCGAGTAACCATACATGTAAAAGGAAAAGCTGTAATCTAGCCCTCAGAATGCCGAATTAGTGGATTACCTCATAACCTTCAGGTGATTTGGATTATAGACTTGCTGCTCGTTCGTTGTTACAATAGGAGCAACTAAGCAACCGCTTCCTTAGGAGAATAGTGTAAATTACAAAATTGCGTGTCGTAGTTTTGACAATTCGATGTCGTAGAACAGACATGGAAGTCGAATGGCAGAGTAGAAATAACGACGGTTATTTGGACTGAGCTATATCGTGATAGAAGAGCTTCTTTCTCATGCGAATACACATCAATCTTCGAGCCATGAAACATGAAACGCGGGAGCAGCCCTAAGCTTTGAGGGGTGCGCATCATTGTCTTGCAGGGGAACTGGACAGGAACCGTCCCAAATTGGGAAGATAGATCCATGATCAAGAGGAGAGTGAGGGATAAATCAAGAAATGGACCAGGGGCGGTAACAGTGAAGC
>WNFX01003244.1_pt1 | contig 24046 bp, 19 predicted proteins | sample 5400111 | NCBI WGS metagenome assembly WNFX01 (sample SAMN13153363, study PRJNA577476) | soil metagenome | isolation source: 40 cm soil or saprolite under grassland replicate 1 | place: USA:California | collected 2016-06-15
CCCAGATCTCGGCGGCCCGGGCGCCGTAGTCGTAGGAGCTGACCCCGCCGGCGACCAGCACCCGGCCGTCGGCCAGCAGCACCGCGGGGAACGGGTTGTAGTAGCGGTCGTAGTTGAGGCTGGCTGCGGTCTGCCAGGTGCGGCTGGCCGGGTCGTAGATCTCGGCCGCGGTGGTGGAGCCGCGGACGCCGCCGATGCTCAGCACCCGCCCGTCCCGCAGCCGTACCGCGGCGATCGAGTCGATGTCCCGGGGCAGCGGCGCGGTCGGCGTCCAGGCCCCGGTTCTCGGGTCGTACACATCGGTCGGTCCGGCGCTGGCCGCCAGCACCGTGCCGTCGGCCAGCAGCGTGGCGGTGAACCAGTACCGCGCTTCGCTCATCGATCCGGTGGCCTGCCATCGGCCGGTGGCCGGGTCGTACAGCTCGGCGGTGGCCGTGCCGATCAGCTCGTAGGAGCCGTACGGGGTGAGCACCCGCGCCTCGCCCCCGGCGACCAGGACCTTGCCGCTGCGCAGCAGCGTGGCGGTGTGCGCCAGCCGGCCGACGGTCATCGAGCCGGTGAGCGTCCACCGGTTGGCCGCCGGGTCGTAGATCTCCGCGGATGCCTCGACCGTCGACGCGTCCGGCGAGGCGCCGCCGGCCACCAGCACCCGCCCGTCGGTCAGCACGGTGGCCGTCGGCCAGGTGCGGGAGCGGTTCATGCTCGCCGCCCGGCTCCAGGTTCCGGTGGCCGGGTCGTACAGCTCCGCGAGCACACCCTGCCCACCCAACGCCAGGACCCGGCCGTTCGACAGGCGCACGGCCCGCTGGTAGCCCGGCGCGGCGACGTTGTCACCGGTCACCGTCCACGTGTTGCTAGTCGCTGGGACGGCCGGCGCCGGCGCCGAGGCGCCGACCAGTGCTGCGCCGACCACGACCAGCCCGACCAGACCACGCCTGCCGTTGAGCATCCCGAGCTCCCTCCCAGACGGGAACCATCCGATGCCATCCTCACCGCGGTCTATGAAGCCTTCCCCGCCGTCACCTTGAAGATCCGCTGAAGGCGGCCAGCGGGAGTCGGACGGTGAATCGGGCGCCGACTCCGGGGGCGCTGGTGACCGCGATGTGACCGGCGTGTTGGGCGATGACCCAGGAGGCGATGGCCAGGCCGAGCCCGGTGCCGGTGGCGGCGGCCGCGTTGCGGCCACGGTAGAAGCGCTCGAAGATGCGTTCGGTGTCCTCCGGCGAGATGCCCATGCCGGTGTCGGCGACGCCGATCTCGGCGTAGCCGTCCGCCACCCGGGCGGTGATGGTGACCTGGCCGGGCGGTGGTGTGTACTTGAAGGCGTTGTCGAGCAGGATGAGCAGGACCTGCTGCAGGTAGTCGGGGTCGCCGGCCACGGTGGTGTGCTCGAGCGCCTGTTCCGCGCCGGGTTCGATGACCAGCCGTACCGGGCCGGCCATCCGCTCGGCGTTGCGGCACGCGGCGGCCAGCACATCGCCGAGGCACACCGGCCGGGGCTGGATGGTGGCACCGGCGTCGGCCCGGGCCAGGGTGAGCAGTTCGCGTACCCGGCGGGCCATCCGATCGGTGTCGTCGGCGATGTCGGCCAGTGCCTGGGAGCGGAACGCCGCGTCGCCATCCTCGCCGTGCCGCGCACTGTCGAGGCGGGTGAGCAGGTCGGCGGAGGCCCGGATGCGGGCCAGCGGAGCGCGCAGCTCATGGGAGCAGTCGGCAAGGAACCGGCGCAGCTGCTGGTTGGAGTCGTCCAGGGCCCGCTGGCCGGCGTCCAGCTCGGCGAGCATCGCGTTGAACGTGTCGACCAGCCGGCCGATCTGGTCGTCGGGCCCGGTGCGGGCGACCCGGCGGGTCAGGTCGCGGCTGTCCCGGACCGCGCGGGCGGCGTCGACGACCCGGTCGATCGGGCGCAGCGCTGCCCGGGCGTAACCCCAGCTGACCACCGCGGTCAGCAGCATCGCCGCGGCGACCACCGCCGTGAGCAGCCGCCGCAGGGTGGCCAGCGCCCGGTACGTGCTGACCGGCGAGCGGGCCACCAGGACGTGCCCGCGGTCGGGGAGCGCGGCGGCGGCCAGGAACAGCGGCCGCCCGGACAGCCGCACCTCGGCGACCTGGCCGCGCAGGGCGGCGGCCGGCAGCGGCAGGCTGCGCCCGGCCAGGTTGGCCGAGCGGGCGGTGACGGTGCCGTCGGCGGCCTGGATCTGGATGAACACGTCCGGGGCGCTGAAGGTGTCCAGGTCGTACGGGGGTGCGGGCTGGCTGGCCCGCAGTGCGTGCACCCGGCTGGCCACGTCCCGCTGTATCTCGGCGAGCAGGCTGTGCCGCAGCAGCTTGTAGGTGACCACGCCCGCCCCGCCGAGGATCAGCGCGACAGCGACGGTGAAGAACGCGGCCAGCCGTAGCTGGATCGGCAGTTTCACTGCAGGCTGCGCAGGGTGAAGCCGACTCCGCGGACGGTGTGGATCAGCGGCGGGTCGCCGAGCTTGCGACGCAGGTGCCCGACGTGCACGTCGACGACGTTGCTGTCCGCACCCCTGTGGTAGCCCCACACGGCGCGGTGCAGAGCCCGCCGCGTGTGGACCTGGCGGGGGTAGCGCAGCAGCTGGGCCAGCAGGTCGAACTCGGTGGCGGTCAGCGGCACCGGCCGGCCGGTCCGGGTCGCCTCCCGGCGGCCCAGGTCCATCATCAAGTCGCGGTAGGACAGTCGGTCCAGGACGGCGTTTCCGCGCCGGCGCAGCACCGCCCGAATCCGAGCGAGCAGTTCGTCGAAGTCGAACGGCTTGGCCACGTAGTCGTCGGCGCCCAGGTCCAGCGCACCGACCTTGTCGCGGACCTCGTCGCGGGCGGTCAACATGACCACCGGCACATCACTGAATAGCCGGGTCTCCCGCAACACCGCGAAGCCGTCCCGCTCGGACATACCGATGTCCAGCAGCACCAGGTCCGGCGCACTCTCCCGCAGCACCGCCAGCGCCCGGTCGCCGGAGTGCACGCAGCTCACCTCGAAACCCTCGAAGCGCAGGCTGCGCTCCAGCAACCCGACCAGCCGGACATCGTCGTCGACAACCAGCACCCGCGGTGCGCCGTTCGGCATCCGTCCTCCAGGCACTCACCACCGAGTCTGCCCGCTCCGGTCGGCCCGCCCCAAGCAGCCGGCCGCACTCCGGGCACCCAGGCTGACGGCGCCGGATGAAGCAGCCGCCCACCGCTTCATGAAGAGTTTCTGAAGATCGGTCCGGTCTGCGGTGTCTCAGCTCGGCGAGTGGACCGACAGCTGAAGATCCTCGCAAACCGAGTTGCAGGCTGCGAACGTATGCACCTGGTCGTTGACTGTTCCGCCAGTCCGCCGCACCGTGGTCGCGGACGACCAGATAGACGGTGGCACCGAGCGCGTCCTCGATGCTGGCGTCGTCGCCCATGACCAGGCCGGCGCTGTCGCCGACCTTCAGCGAGCCGCCGAACTCGGCCGTACCGGACTCGTCGATGACATGGCCGGCGGCGTACAGCACAGCCATCCCGCCGTCGGGGTTGACGACCATCCACCAGACGGTCACCGCGTGGCCGGGCGACAGACGCGTGCTCTGCATGGAGAACGAGACACCGCCATGCGTGCGGGTGAGCGTCGAGGAGCCCAGCACGACCGATGCGTCCGACTTCAGGGTCACCGGCTCGGTGCTGCGGCTGGCCGCGGCCGCGCCGGCGCGGCTAAGCGGGAGCACCACCAGGAGCCCGAGCAGGGCAACGGCGGCAGGCAGCTTGCGCTTCATGGGCAGTCGTTGGTCCTTCGCTGCGGATGCTGACAGGGTCACCCGGCCGACGGCCGGGCCACTGCGGAGCAGAGCGCCCGACATCTTGGCGGAAGACGCCGCCTGCCGTGACGAAATGGCGCGATCGAGCGGAAGCAACCACAAGGTGACCCTGCGCCGTGGCGCCTCCTTCACTGCAGGTAGCGGATGTGTCACAGCTGCGCTGGGACCTGCTCTCCCACCACGACCTCGCGGCGGCATGAGCGAGTGTCACCAAGCCGGCCGATCGCCGAGGCCGGAGCTGCGATTGTCGCGACAGCGGCCGGCCCGGGTAGCGTCACTATGCCCGGATTTGGAGGTGAGCGGTCGCATGACCGAGGAAGCGTGTTCGCCGAAGATCCTGGATCTGTCGTGGGGTCGTATTGACGTGGATGGGCTTGGCGTGGGCAAGGATTTCAAGCTCTATCCCGGAGGTGGACGTGCATGGGACTGGTCCGAGACCGGCACACAACACCGGCCAGGTACTCAGCCCGCCGACGTGGAAAAGCTTGTAGCGCACGGCGCCACCGTGGTCGTGCTCTCTTGCGGCATGGATCTGCAGCTGCATGTAGATCCCGCCACGCTGACCTACCTGGAAGAGCCGTCCGTCGAGGCGCACGTCGCCGAGACCCGCGAAGCCGTCAGGATCTACAACAAGCTCGCTGACACCGTTCCTGTCGCCGGCCTCTTCCATTCAACCTGCTGACGTCTCCGATCAGCGGTGGATCGTCTCCGGGCATTCGACGGCGGCACGGTCGACCGGGACACCGGACGAACCGGGGCAGCACCGACCAGTCCACCTGGCGGCTCCGCGTGGACGTCCTCTGGGGAACATGGCGATGCCGTCTCGACAGGCCGGCACGCGGGCAGCCGGGCCGGTCGATCGTCGGCGGGGCCGACAACAAGCCCGGCACAGCCGGATCGCGCCGCCGCCGCGTGTTGCTGCTCGACGTACGGCTGGTCCCGTGATCGGCTTGAAGAGTGGTGAGCGCGCGACGTGTGTTGCTGGAGGGGCGGCCAGGAGCAGGCAAGACGACCGTCGTTCGGCGTCTTGTCGGGCTACTGCAATCGGCTGGGGTTGCGCTGGCCGGCATCACCACCGAGGAACTGCGGGTGGCCGGCGAGCGGGTGGGCTTCGCGGTGGAGGACATGAGCGGCAGGCGCGCGGTGCTGGCGCACGTGGACCTGCCTGGCCCGCCGAACATCGGCCGCTACGGGATCGACCTGGCCGGGTTCGAACCCATCGCGGTGCCCGCGCTCGCCGGGTCGGGGGACGTGCTGGTGCTCGACGAACTGGGACCGATGGAACTCTGCTCGCCGGCATTCCGCGCGGCCGCCGAACGCGTCTTCGATACCGATCGGATCGTGGTCGCCACTGTCCAGGTTCGGCCGCACCCGCTGACCACGGCGCTCAAGGTCCGACCCGACATCGAGCTCATCACGGTCACCGGCAGGAACCGCGACCGGCTCCCGGGCGACCTCGCCGCCGCCATACTGCGGCTCATCGACACGTCGGCGACTCCCCGCAGCCGCCCGCGACGGTGAACACCCAGCCCCACCCACATGTGGAGTCAGCCGCCGACCGAGAAACACCCGGCCGGGTTCGTCCTGCATCCCGAACCGGTGGGGGCATGGGAGGCAGCGATCCCGGACCTGTCCACGTTCGTCAGCAACCTCCTCGGGGACGCAGGCAGCCAACTGGTCCAGGATCTCCGCCGCCAACTCGGCGCCGCCCAGGACGTGGACGAGCGGCACGCCTTCCTGTTGGTCGGCTGGGAACACGTTGAGGGCTGGCAGCTAATGCAGTGGGCGCGGCGGGACTTGCCGTCGGAGCCGCCGCGTCTGCCGGCGCCGATTGACGGAGTGTGGCTGGCGAGTTTCGCGGCCGAGACCCGGGTTGTGGCGTGGCTACCCGGGGCCGGTTGGGTCGAGGGCCGAAACTGTCCCTGAGGGCCCGCAGGCTGCTCCGTGCCGGCATCGAGATGCCCGAGACCGTCACGGCAAGAGAGGGTCAGCCGTACACGAGATCGGATCGCGTGCAGATGACAGGCGGTAGCTTCGTTCCTGACGAGTTCATGGTTCCCGACGGGCTGGTCACCGATACGTTCGTGCTCGAGCCGCTCAGCCCGCAGCACAACGAGGCCGACTACGCCGCCTGGACCGCCAGCATCGAGCACATCCGGGCGACGCCGGGCTTCGCCGGCCTATCGTGGCCGGCCGAGATGAGCCTGCAGCAGAACGCCGACGACCTGACCCGCCACTACCACGATTTCCTGACCCGGCGCGGCTTCACCTACACCGTGCTCGACCCGCACACCAGGCAGGTCATCGGCTGCGTCTACCTTTACCCGCCGCGTCGGCCCGGCACCGACGTCGAGGGTTCGCTCCTGGGTACGAGCCGACCACGCCGACCTCGATGTCCCGCTCTGGCAGACCGTCACCGGATGGCTGCGCGAGCGGTGGCCTTGGTCCGCGCCGGACTACGCTCCGCGGCCTTGACCAGCCCTAACGGCCCTAGACGTCGTGCTATCCGTTCTCGCCCACACCGTCTGCGCTGCCCTACGTCGACGTCTCCCGGGCTACGCCACCGCCACCCCGGACACCCTGCAACGCCGGTTCCTCACCACCGGCCGGCACATCCTGACCCGCCGCAACCAGCTCATCGTCCGCCTCGACCGACGCGCCTACTCACCCGTCCTGCGCCAAGCCGACCTGCCCCCGGCCATCACCGTCCCCTGGCTCGACGGACGCACCCGCGCTACGAGTACGCCTGACCCCGAAAGTTGAGGGCTGATTCGCTGCGTGAAATCGGCGCTAACCCGATCCGACCACCGTCGACTCGCTGACCGCGTTGTCGGCGGCGTTCGGGTCGAACTCGGCGGCGGCCACCCGGGCCTCGTCGCTGACGGTCCCGAGCCCGCTCGGCCGTACCGTCACAGCAACTACCACGCTGCCGGCGCTCGCCACTGTTCCCAGCTGACAGTCGATCGACAGGCTCGCCGCCGCCGAGCACTGGCCCTGCGAGGTGGTGACGGACAGCAACTCTAACCGGCGCGTCGTCGAGGTCACCGCGTCGACGAGCGCGACCGCCGAGGCGGGTGACGGACCCGCGTTGCTGACCGTCACGGTGTATGTCAGCGGCTTCCCGGGCGTGGTTGGATCGGCCGACTCGGCAATCCGGACGGAGAGGTCGGCGGCGGCGCTGATCTCGACCGCGCCGGTGTCGGTGTTGTTCGAGCCGTCCGGGTCAGGCTGATCCGCGCCGACCCGGCCAGTCACGGCGTACGAGCCGGCCGCAACCGGCTCGAGCAGCAGCGGCCTGATGCTGGCACTCTGCGCCGGCAGGTCTCCGAACGAGTACGAGCAGGTCAGGCCGGTGTCGGTGGTGGTGCATCCGGTCGGGTCGGCCGGTCCCAGACCGGCTGGGAAGCCCAAGGTGACGGTGACCTGGGTGGCGGGCGCGGGCCCGGCGTTCGCTACCTCGACGAAATAGAACATGGGTTGGCCGGCGTAACCCTGCACGGTGGTCGGGAGGTTGATCGAGACATCCGCCTCGACCGGCTGCACGACCGCGACCGCGCCGGTCTGGGAGTTGTTCGAGGGGTCCGGATCCCGCTGGGCGGCGGTCACGGTAACGGTGAGCTGGAGGGTGCCCACTATGCTTGAGGTCACGGCGATCCTGACGATGCCGAAGGCGTTGACGTCCCAGGTCGGGTAGCTGCAGGCGACAACTCCGCCCGACTCGGCACAGGTCGAGCTGGACAGGGTCGGCTCGAAGCGCACACCGGCGGGCAGTTGGGTGGTCATCCGGACGTCGGTGGCGGGTGCTGGCCCCAGGTTCCCTACGGTGACCGAGAAGGTCACCGGCTGGTTGACGAAGACCGGGTTCGGACTGCCGCCGACGCTCCCCACGAGCATGTCGGCGCCCGAGGCAGGCTTGGCCGCCTGGGCGGAGGCGCCGACGCCCGCCACGGCTGGACCGACGATCGACAGCAGCACCGGGACGAGGACCGCCACCGAGCTCCGCATCGCCGCCATCTGAAGCCCTTCGCTCTGCCCCCGCGTACCTGGAGACGATCAACCCGGGCGGGCATGACGCCGGCAACCGGGTCGGTTAGCGGCGTACCGACCGCGGGTCGCGGGTCCGTACCCTTGCCGGGTACCGGAGAGTGGCGCCCGCCGATGAACTTCGACAGCTATACGGATCGCGTGGTCGGCGTGGCGGCCGCACTGGTTAACGCGCTGACGACTGGTCGGGATAGCAGCCGCCCGGTCGGCATGGAGCCAGGCCTGCTGCGCCGGCGGTGCGCCGAGGTGCTGGGCCGATGGTGACCCCGGAGGAGGCGGACCTGAGTGGGCACCGTTGCATTGAGCGATTCCGGGTGATCTTGACCGAAGATCTTCCGTCAAGATCACGCGGGGGTGGCTCAATGCAACAGCCCCGCGGCGGATCATGCTGGCCTGCTCGTGGTGTGAGGCGTGGTCGGTACCGTCGAGGGTGAAGTAGCGCAGCGCCTGGAACTGGCCTCGATGCGGTTGAGCCAACTGCAGTTGGTCGGTGTGTGGGCGAGTTCGACGTTGTTGTCCCGGGCCCAGTCCCCGACCCGGGTGTCGAGCTTGGTGGACAGGTGCGGGCTGAAGTTGTCGCACACGATCGCGATGCGGACGTCGGCTGGGTACAGCGAGCGCAGGTAGCGGCAGAAGGTGAGGAAGGCTGTCCGGTTCTTGACCGGCTTGATGTGCCCGTAGATCCGGTCCCGGCCCAGGTCGTGCCGGCGAACAGGTGACGCAGGCCGGCGGTGCGCTTGTAGGTGGCGCGGCGGCGGCGGCGGGGGGCCCGGTCGGGATCGGTGTGCCGGCCGCCGCGGGCTGCCCACTGCCGGCCGGGGTGGGGCTGCAGGTTCAGCGGCCCGAACTCGTCCACGCTGAAGATCACCGTGGGGTCGGCCGGGCCGGGTGCGGTCGTGCCGTCGGCGATCGCGTAGAGCTGCAGGACCCGGTTCTTCTTGGCCTCGTAGTCCGGGTCGGTGGAGGCCTTCCAGGTCTTCAGCCGTTGAAAGGACACCCTTCCTTGCGCAGCGGCAGGCGCAGACCCTCGTGGCTGATGTCCTCGACCACCCCCAGCCGGTTGCCCTCCTCATCGCTGATCTCACGCACCCGCACACGATCCGCCACCCGCTCCTCCTGGGGAAGCACAGACGCGACGGAACAACCCTGTGATCATCCGAGCGTCGGATAACGCACCTTGGTCGGCGAGTCGCGCAACCGGGGCGAACCTTGGTGGAAGCGGCACTAGTACCGCCGCCGCGTCGGGTGGAGATCGTGTTCGCGCGCTGGGCGGTCCTTCCCCGGGACAGCCGGCACGGTCGCACGCCGCTTCCCGCGCGCCACGGACCGTGGGGCAGAACCAAGATCAGATCGGGTAAGCCAGTGGGGTACTCGGGCGGAACGTGACCGCGACCTGCGGCAATGACTGTAGCCGGTTGTGCTAGTCCAGTTGCTGGCATGGTGGAGGCGCCAGGCCAGTACGCTGCCCCGGTCTGGTCGATCCGAGGTGATCCGATGGCCCTGACCCCAGCCGACATCCACAACGTCGCCTTCAAGAAACCCTCGATAGGCAAGCGTGGGTACGACGAGGACGAGGTGGACGCCTTCCTCGACCTCGTCGAAGCCGAGCTGACGCGGCTGATCGAGGAGAACAACGACCTCAAGGCGCAGGTCGAGGACATGCAGCGGAGCGGGCCTCCCGGGCCGAGGCGGCCGGTGCCGCCGCCGGAGCAGATGCCGCCCCCGCCGCCGGTGCAGTCCCGGATCGACGAGAACCAGGTCGTCAAGGTGCTGGCGATGGCGCAGGAGACCGCCGAGAAGTACCTGGCGGACGCGAAGACCGAGGCCGACCGGATGGTGGGCCAGGCCAGGGCGGCCGCCGACCGGATGATCGGCGAGGCGCGGAGCAAGGCCGACGCGATGATGGCCGAGGCGCGCACCCGGTCCGAGGCGGTCGGGCGGGAGGCGCGCGGCAAGGCGAACGCGCTCACCCAGGAGGCCGAGCGCAGGCACAACGAGATCATCGGCGGCCTGGAGCGGCGCAAGACCACGCTGGAGAAGCGGATCGAGGAGCTGCGCACGTTCGAGCGGGAGTACCGGACCCGGCTGAAGTCCTACCTGGAGTCGCAGCTGCGCGATCTGGAGGGTCGTGGCTCGGCCGAGCCGGCGACCACGGCCGCCGGAGCGGCAGTCTCTGCCGACGGCTACGGCATGCAGGGCGACTCGGGCGACGGTCGCGCGACGGGTAGTCCCGCGGCCGGGCCGGAGGTGCCGTGATCCCACTCAGCCTGCTGTTCGCGGACGTGATCAGTGTTGCGGTGCGGTGGCGACTTGCGGTAGCGACCTCGAAGGACTGCGGGCCCTGACTACGCCAGGTGAACGCAGTAGCAGCGATGATATGCGAGGGAGGCCTCTCGGGCCCAGACGCCGACCACCATGCCACGACTCGGGCACCATCTTTCGCGGCTCGTAACGCCGGAGTCTCCTAGGACATCGGTAAAGCCGCAGGCCAGCCGGCACGCATCGAGTTCTGGCACGGTACAGGCGTCGACGATCGCGTGGTCGGCGGTGCCGACGGGCGAGGCGCTGGCGGTACCGGAAGGATCTCTCCTGGTGCGCGGGGGCGACCAGCGGCCTGGTCGCCCCCGACGTGCCCTCTTGTGCGGTCCTACTGCGCCACGACCAGGTTGGACCTGGCCGACTGCGGACCCGACCCAGCCTCGTTGATGGCCTGGACGGTGAACCGGTAGTTACCGGTCTGCAGCGTCATCGTCAGCTGCCGGGCCGAAGCCGGTTGGGCTGCCGACGTCATGGTCGCGAGGACGGTGCCGGTTGCCGACATCCGCAGCGCGCGAACCACGTACCCGGTCACCGCTGATCCGCCGTTCGTGGTCGGAGTGTTCCAGTGGGCCGTGGCCGTGATCGCTCCGCCGGCGGCGCGCGACGCCGCGGTTGCGATCACGGACGCACCCGGCACCGTTGCCGGGATGACCACCGTCGACAGCGCCGAGTTCGGACCCGTGCCGACCGCGTTTGTCGCCGCCACCTGGAACTGGTAGCTGGAGCCGTTGGTCAGGCCGGTGACGACCAGGCTGGTCGCCGTCGCACCCGCCGGACGCAGCGCGCCCAGCTGGGCGCCGGCACTGTCGAGCACGCGCACCAGGTATCCGGTGATCGCCGAGCCGCCATCGTTCGGCGGCGCAGTCCCGGTCGTACCGCCGCCGAAGACGGAGGTCACGAGCAGCCGACATCGGCCGCCCAAGCCGGCCAGCTGCGGTTCCAGCAGATTGATCCCGCGTCGGTTGACAACGCCACACACAGCAGTGCGTCCTCGGCCTCGGCCAGTGCGTGGCGGATCGTCGGCAACAGATCATTCTGCGGCCACGTCAGCGCCAGCCCCACCCGCACGCGGCACACCGTAGCCAACAGCTACCTCGCGTCGTCCCAGCGCGCCCTTGCCCCTGCGAACTGGGCGAACCGGCACGCATGGCCACCGCTGGATCACGGACCGCCATCCCAGCGACGGACCTGATATCGAGGAGACCCGCCTCAGCCCGGCATGATCGGATCGCCAGGCGACTACAGATCGTGTGCGACACCTTCGTGCGAGCCAACAATGATCCCGAACGATGCGTGGCAAAGTCGAATACTTGATCTTGGCGGTCTCCAGGTCACCCACTCCTGAGCGAAGCCCGCCGCACAGCGCCGGCGTCAACGGTCGTCCGGCGGCGCATAGCCGGTTGAAGCCGCGGGTACCTGTGACCTCGAAGCGAGTCACGCCAATGTGGCTTCCCGGTCTCGCGGGCAGGACAGGATGGGCATGCGCGTCAGCATCTTCCTTATCTGTGTGGGCGCCATCCGGCGGTCGGCACGGACGTCTCGGTCTCCGGCGTCGACCTGACCGTCGTCGGCATCACCTTGGTGGGAGCCGGAGCGATCGGACTGCTGATCACGTTGCTCGTCTGGGATCCGCGGCCGCGGGTCGCCGGTGTGGAGCGTTCCTACGCCGACCCGCTGGTGGTCGCACGGCCTGGGCTGGTCGAGCAGCGTCCGATGCTCGACTGGCGTCGTGCCTACCGAGATCCGTCGCCATGAGCTGACACCGCTCAAGACAGCCGTTCGGTCGGCCCACGGCTTCCGCCGGACTGAGTGACCAGGCGTGCGTGCCCGCCAGATCGGGACGGGCGCGAAGGATTGCCGGACACGCCCGGTCGGAACTCAGCCGCAGTATGCCGGCAAGACCCCGCTACTGCCCACCCGGCGCACGCCCACGACTTGCGGGTGCCGAGCGGATCGCGGCGTGAGCGGGCGGGTCCGGTGATGCAACGAACCCTCACGACCTGCCTGTGGCCGTGGGCGGGCGACTGTCCGTTGGATATAGGTGGCATGTCCGGATCCTCGACGGTATGCCTTGCCGGTGGCTGTCGGACGGTTTCTTGGCGTGGATCTGGCCTGGCGGGAAGATCGGCCGGGGTTGGTGGCGAACGAGACGGGCGTTGCCGTCCTGGATCGGTCCGGGCGGGTTCTGGACGCAGGGTGGACGCGGGGGCTCGACGCCACCGTTGCCTGGGTGCAAGCGGCCGCGCGCGGTGAACCGGCGCCGCTGTTCATCGACGCACCCCTCGTCGTGGACAACGCCAGCGGCCAGCGGACGTGCGAGACCCAGGTGGGCCAGCGGTACGGCCGCTGGAAGGTCAGCGCCAACACCACAAACACCCGCTCCCCGCGGCGGGCCGGCGTCGGGCTGTGCGGCCGGTTGGAAGCAGTGGGCTGGCAGTATTCCGATGGCCTGGATGGCCCGCCGGCCGGTGGACGGACCTTCTGCGAGTGCTACCCGTACACGACCCCTGGTGGGAGCGCCGGAGCTTGGCTACGACACCGAACGTCCCCGATATAAGCGCAAGCCGCCGGGTTTTGCCGGCCGCCCGATGGCGAGTCGAGCGCGCCGCCTGCTGCGACACGATTATCCAGCGGCTGGCGGGGCTGAGCAGCGCCGATCCGCCGCTGCGGCTGGACTCGCATCCGGTCACGCGGCAGCTGGATCCACCTCGACGCGCTGGACGAGGGTCAGGTGATCGACTACATCCTCGGCGCGCTGGCCCGGTCCGAGGGCGGCTGGTTGCTCACCCCGAACGTGGAGATCCTGCGCCAGGTGGACCGGGACGGCGAGCTGCGGGCGCTGGCTGAGCGGGCTACCGTGTCGGTCGCGGACGGCGCGCCGGTGGAATGGGCGGCCCGGTTGGCCGGCCATCCGCTGCCGGCGCGGGTCACCGGCTCGGGGTTGATCTGGAGCCTGTCCGCGGCCGCCGCGCAGGCGGGGCGCTCGGTGTTCCTGCTCGGCGGGAATGCCGGCGTCGCGGACCGGGCCGCGGTCGCGCTGACCGCCCGGTCGCCGGCGTTGAAGGTGGTCGGCACGCACTGCCCGCCGCGCGGCTTCGAGGCCGACCCGGCCGCGTCGGCGGCCATCCTGGCCGCGCTCGCCGAGGCGCACCCGGTCATCGTCTTCTGGGGGCTCGGCTTCCCCAAGCAGGAGCACCTGATCGACCGGCTGGTCGGGCGGTTCCCCCGGTCCTGGTTCATCTGCTGCGGTGCGGCCATCACGTTCGCCGGCGGTGAGGTGCCGCGGGCTCCGGTGTGGATGCAGCGGGTCGGGCTGGAGTGGCTGTTCCGACTCGCCACCGAGCCGCGCCGGCTGGCCGGCCAGTACCTGCTGCACGACCTGCCGTACGCGATCCGGCTGCTGGCCAGGGCCGCGCTGGACGGCCGGCGGCGGCGCCGGGCCGCCACGGTCTAACCGCCCGGATCGCGGGTAGGGGCTTGCCGAACGAGTCGTTCGGGAGGTGCCCGGTGCTGGCGGCAGTGCTGATTGCCGGGATCGTCGCGGCGCCGGTCAGCTCGGCCGCGCTGTTCGTGCCGGTCTACCAGCGCGGGCGGGTGGTCGGGTGGTGGCCGGCCACCCGGCAGCTGGTGCTCGCCCTGGTCGGCACCGCGGTGCTGGCCGTGCTCATCGCCGCGGTGCTGCTGCTGGACCGGGCGTCCCGGGTGGACATCCTGGCCGCGGTCGCAGCGTTCGGGCTGGTCAGTGTGGTGTGGCTGCCGGCCACCCGGCGCTGGAACGCCCGGGCGCACCTGTGCTGGGCCTCCAGCCTGCTGCTGTTCGTCGGCTATCTGGCGTTCATCCTGCAGTGGACGCTGGCCAGCGGGCTCGGTCCGGCCAGCACCGCGGGCGGCGTGCTCCTGTGGGTCTTCGAGGCGTTCGCGGCCCTGCTCGGCTGCGCCTACCTGTGGGAGCTGTGCGACACGCTGGGCACCGAGCACTGGCGCCGGCGGGTGCCCGGCGGCACCGCGGCGGCCCGGCCGGCGGCGGAGGTGCCGTTCGTCAGCCTGCACGTGCCGGCGCACAACGAGCCGCCGGAGATGGTCATCCAGACGCTGGAGTCGCTGCTGCGCATCGACTACCCGCGGTTCGAGGTCGTCGTGGTCGACGACAACACCGACGACGAGCGGCTGTGGCGGCCGGTCGCCGACTGGTGCGAGCGGCACGACGTGACCTTCGCCCACCTGGAGAACTGGCCCGGGTTCAAGGCCGGCGCGCTGAACTACGCCCTGCGCGAGCTGACCGACCCGCGGGCCGAGGTGGTCGGCGTGGTCGACTCGGACTACCAGATCGACCCCCGGTTCCTGTCCTCCTGCGCGCCGCTGCTCGCCGACGAGCGGGTCGGCTTCATCCAGTCACCCCAGGACTACCACGGCTGGCAGCAGGCGCCCTACTTCCGGCGGCTGTACTACTCGTACGAGTACTTCTTCACCGTCTCCCAGCCGTCCCGGAACGAGCGGGACGGGGCGATCTTCGCCGGCACCATGGGGCTGATCCGCCGGCAGGCCCTGCAGGCGGTCGGTGGCTGGGAAGAGGCGTGCATCACCGAGGACGCCGATCTGTCGCTGCGGCTGCTGCGGGCCGGCTGGACCGGCTGGCACGTCGACCGGTCGTTCGGCCGCGGGGTGATGCCGCTGACCTTCGAGGCGCTGAAGAGCCAGCGCTACCGGTGGTGCTTCGGCGGGATCCAGATCCTGCGGATGCACGCCCGGTCGCTGCTGCCCGGCCCGCGGACCGGGTCCAACCGGCTCACCCTGGGCCAGCGCTGGGCGTACCTGTCCGGCGGCCTGCAGTGGTACGGCGACCTGGTCGGGCTGGCCTTCTACGCGTTTCTGCTGGCCGGCGCGGCGAACCTGGCCACCGGCGGCGGGCAGTTGTTCCGCAAGCTGACCGCATTCCTGGTCGCCACCATCCCGGTGCTGGTGGCGCTCGGGCTGCTCCGGGCCATCGCGCTGATCCGGCGCGGAACCAGGGCGTCCTGGCGGGAGGCGCTGGGCGCGTACTTCGTCTGGCAGTCCACCTCGCTGGTCGTCGCCCGCGCCTCGGTGCAGGGCCTCTTCGGCCGCAGGGCGACGTTCCTGCGCACCCCGAAGACCGGGGAGGACACCACGCGGTGGCAGGCACTCCGGGCCAACTGGGCGGAGACCGTGCTCGGCCTGCTCGGCCTGCTCGGCATCGTCGCCGCACTGACCAGAGTGGACGGATACAGTGGACCGTTGCTGGCCGGCCTGCTGGTCTTCCCCACCCTGGGGTTCGCCGCGGCGCCGGTGAACAGCCTCGCCGCCCGGCGGGCCGCGCTGCCGGCCGAGCTGCGGCAGCGGCGGCGGAGCGAGTGGGTACGGGCCGGCACGGCCCGCCGGCGGGCGGCCGGGGGCGGGCTGCTCGGCGCGGTCACCGCGCTGGCCGCGGTGCTGGCCCTGCTGCTGGTGCCGAGCCCCTCAGAGATCCGGCCACCGCAACTGTTCGGCCCGGGGCCCGAGCAGCCGGGCGCGACCCCAGCCAACTCCACCCCGGGTGGGTCCGGCCGGTCCGGCGGACCGGCGGCGCCGGGCAGCCCCACCGGCTCGGCACCCGGTGGCGGCCCGAGCGTGCCGGTGCCGAGCGTCCCGGTGCCGAGCGTCCGGGTACCCAGCCCGCCGGTGCCCAGCCTGCCGGTGCCCAGCCTGCCGGTGCCCAGCGTGCCGCTGACCACTCCGCCGCTGCCCAAGCCGCCAGTGCCCAGCGTGCCGCTCACCACCCCGCCGCTGCCGCCGGCCCCGAGCCTGCCGCTCACCACGCCGCCGCTGCCCAAGCCGCCGGCGCCGAGCCTGCCGGCGACGACGCTGCCCGGGCTGCCCCGCTGACCGGGACTTGCCGGCGTCAGCAGGAGGTCAGCGCCGAGCCGGTGAGCAGCACCCGGCCGAGCGCCGCCCAGGCGGCCCCGTAGTAGGTCGGGTGCTGCCGGTGCTGCCGGTCGGCCCGGTCGAGCAGCCGGTCCCGGGCGGCGGTGTCTCCGGCGGCGCCGGCAGCGGAGGCCGCCGCCACCAGGGGCAGCGGGGCCGACCCGCCGTCCACCAGCTGGCCGTCCGGGTGCAGCCGCTGCGCGTCCAGGCCGTACCGGGTCTGCGGCTGGGTGCCGCCGGGGGCCGGCTCCGGCCGCAGCGTGCCGTCGGCGGTCAACGCCACCCAGTCCGGTGGCAGCAGCCGCCCGGCGTCGGTGAACCGCTCGGTCAGCGGCACCACCGCGTCGGCCAGCCGGCTCCACCGGTCGTCGCCGGTGAGCTTCGCCAGGTCCCGGAAGGCCGGCAGCGCCCAGTAGCTCGGGTCCAGGCTGGCCGGCCGGCCGGTCGCCCACGGCCCGGCGGCCAGCACAGGCGCGCCGCTCGGATCGGTGGTCAGCTCGTGCGCCAGGATCGCGCCGGCCACGCGGTTGCCCTCGGCGTGGTAGCCGTCGGCGTCCTTGCCCTGGTGCCGCAGCAGCGCCCAGGCGATGAGCACGTCGGCGTCGCTGGCCGCCTGCTGGTCCAGCACCCGGCCGGAACTGTCGGTGTGGTAGAAGAACAGGCCGTCCGGGCGGCGCAGGTGGTCCCGGGTCCACCGCCAGACCCGGTCGAACGCCGCGTCGTCGCCGGCGGCCTCGGCCAGCAGCAGCGCGTACGCCTGGCCCTCGCTCACCGTGTCGTCACCCTGGTCCGGCCGGCTGACCCTGCCGTCCGCCTGCACGTACCCCTGCAGGAACGCGGCCGGCCCGGACTGCCCACTGGCGTTGCCCCGAGCACCGTGGCCGCCGCATCCGGCCGCGGAGGCGACCAGCACCCAGGGCAGGACCGTGGCGACCCACCGAGCAGCCACCCGGCGGGTCAGGTATCCGATGCTCATCTGCCCGGCCTACCCATCCGCGGTGTCTTGTCGCATGGCGGGCCGGCAACCGGGTAGGGGCAAACCGAGAAGATGGTGTGATTACTAATTGTAATTCTACCTGAACGTATTGTGATTGCGTGGGAGGGATTCTCGATTGCACGTGCTCGTTTGGCTGCAGCGGTCATGGTCTTGACCGGCCTGACCGGGTGCGGAGCCGGGCCGGCTCGGCACGCCTATCCGGTGCATCACAACATCATCGCCACCGTCTTCTGGGTCGGCGAGCCGCCGACCGCCGACGACGGCTACATCGGCAACGACGCCAGCGCCTGGGACGATCGGTGGCGGCAGCATTTTGGCGGGGTGGACGACCCGGGCCGGCGCCAGCACGGCGGCTACTGGCCGGCCGGGTTCCACCCCCGGGAGAACCCGTTCTACTGCGCGCTGCCGTACCAGGAGTTCACCGACGCCGGTGACCTCCGGCCGGACGTCGGCAAGGTGTACTGGTACGACCGGCACCACCCGCCGGCCGCGGACCAGTCGATCCTGGCCGGCCGCTGGGTCCGGGTTTCCGCGAACGGCCGCACCGGCTATGCCCAGTGGGCCGACGTCGGTCCCTTTCAGACGGACGATGTGGACTACGTGTTCGGCACCCGGCCGGCGGCCGACCGGCGGGCCGGCATCGACCTGTCCCCGGCCGCGGCGCGGTTCCTGGGGGTGCCTGGGCGGGGCCGGGTGAGCTGGCAGTTCGTCGACGCCGATCACGTCCCGGCCGGACCGTGGACCGAGATCGTGACGCCGCCCGGCGCGCCGGTTGGCTAGCGGGGAGGAGGACAGCCGATGGCACGCCGCCGGGCCAGGTCCACGCCGGACGGGCAGGTCTTCCAGGACCACTCCGGGTTCCGCTGGCTGCGGGTAAAGCGGGCCGTCACGCTGGCCCTGCTCGGGCTGGCCGCGCTGACCGTCTGGCTGATGCCGAAGGCGCTGGCCTGGGACCGGTCCGCGGCGCCGTCGGCCGATTCGATCGCCGACTCGTTCCCGGCGCGGCTGCCGCTGCTCGGCTCCGGCACGCTGCTGCGGGTGGTCCAGGTGCGCTGGGTGGGCAGCGACCCCTACGCCGCGGACCCGTTGACCGGCAAGCCGTGGCGGCGGCTCAGCCCGGCCGAGATGCGGCGGGTCGGCTGGAGCAGCTACGCCATCGAGCGGTTCGGCACGCTCCCGGCCCGGAGGCTGGTGCTCACCTTCGACGATGGGCCCGACCCGCGGAACACCCCGGCGCTGCTCGACCTGCTGTCCCGGTACCGGGTGCCGGCGACGTTCTTCGACATCGGCGAGAACGTCCTGGCACATCCGGACCTGTACCGGCGCGAGGTCCGGGGGAGCCACCTGATCGGCAACCACACCTACACGCACGCCCAGTTGAGCAGCCACGGCTCCAGCCGCGACCACCTCGAGCTGGTCACCACCAGCCGGCTGATGCGCGGCCTGGACGGACCCGACGTCAGGTACTTCCGCCCGCCGTACGGCGGCGACGACCAGGACAGCATCGAGTCGGCCGGCGCGGCGATCCTCGAGGCGCAGCAGGATGGCATGGTCACCGCCAGCTTCGACATCGACACGAACGACTGGCAGTACGGTCCACATCGGACGATTCCGGTGCCGCCACTGGACGGCGCCGGGCACATCCTGCTGATGCACGACGGCGGCGCAGACCGCTCCAGCACCCTCGCCCTGGTGGAGAAGCTGATCCGGCAGGCGAAGGCGGACGGCTACACGTTCGGCACCCTGGATGCGCTGTCTGCGGACGTTCCCGCGCAGACCCGGAGCGCGCCGTCGCCGACCGACCGGCTCACCTACTGGGCGCTGTGGGCGGTCCGCAACCTGCCCGGCGCGGTGCTCCGGTTCCTGTTCGTGCTCGGTGCCGGGACGATGATCCTAGTGTCCGCCGCCAACATCGTGCTCGCGCTGATCGTCCAGCACCGGCGCGTCCGCCGCCCACCGCCGGACCACCAGCCGTTCGTCACCGTGCTGATCGCGGCGTACAACGAGGCCGCGGTCATCGAGAAGACGCTGCGCTCGGTGCGCGAGTCCCGCCACCCGGCGCTGGAGGTGGTCGTCGTCGACGACGGGTCGACCGACGGCACGCGCGACATCCTGCACCGGATCGCCGCGACCTGGCCGGCGCTGCGGGTGATCCAGGGGCGGCACGGCGGGAAGGCGAGGGCGCTCAACAGCGGGCTGGCCGCCGCCCGCGGCGAGGTCGTGGTGACGTTCGACGCGGACACCGTCGTCCTGCCGGAGACGGTCGGCAACCTGGCCCGGCACTTCGCCGACGCCCGGGTCGGCGCCGTCGCCGGTCAGGTCAAAGTGGGAAACCGGCGGGGCCTGCTGACCCGGTGGCAGTCGCTGGAGTACATCGCCGGCATCACCATCGACCGGATGGCGCAGAGCCTGCTGCAGGCGGTCATGATCGTCCCCGGGGCGTGCGCCGGCTGGCGGCGGTCCGCCGTGCTGTCGGTCGGCGGGTACTCGACCGACACGTTGGCTGAGGACTGCGACCTCACCCTCACGCTGCAGCAGACCCGCTGGCGGATCGGGCAGGACACCGACGCGGTGGCCTTCACCGAGGCGCCGGCCACCTCGCGGGCGCTGCTCCGGCAGCGGTCGCGGTGGATGTTCGGCAACCTGCAGGCGATCTGGAAGCACCGGGTGATGCTCGGCCGGGCGCGCTACGGCGCGCTCGGGCTGCTGGTCATGCCGTACGCGGTGATCTCCATCCTGGTGCCGCTGCTGTTCCTGCCGTTCGTGTACGCGATCGTGGTGCAGGCGCTGCTGACCGGGCACGACGCGCCGGTCCTGCTGTACGTCGGCGGGCTGACCGCCTTCCAGTTCGTGACGGCACTCTGCGCGGTGCTGATGGAGCGGGAGCGGCCGTGGCACCTGCTGGTCGTCCCGGTCTACCGGGTGATCAACGAGCCGCTGCGGACCTACCTGCTGTACGCCAGCGCGATCGCCGTCCTGCGCGGCCGGGCGGTCGGATGGAACAAGGTGGCCCGGACGAACAGCGTCCGGCCGCCGGAGCGCCGACGGCCGGCCCCGGCGAGGAGCACCCCCTGAGCGAGCCACGGTTCCCGCTGATGCCGGCGCCGCCCCGGCCCCGCCCGGTGGCGCCGGGACCGTCGGTGCCCGGTGGCTGGCGGTCCACCGCCGCCGTCACCGTCCTCTGCGGACTGATCGTCGCCGGGACCGGCTGGGTGATGGCGCACGGCCTGGCACGCTCCCCGCTGCCCCGGCCCGCGGAGCAGGCGTTCGCGGCCCGGACGTACGCGATCAACCGGTTCGGCCTGGGCGCGGCGCACCTGCGCTGGCTCGGCGACGGACCCGCCGCGCTGCAGGTCGCCGGGTACCAGACGCTCAGGGGCGCCCTCGGCAGGACCGGCGACGCGGTCCCGGCCGCCCGGGCGGCGATGATCGAGGCCGCGGTGCTCACCTCCGGCGCGCTCGGCGTCGCCGCCTGCCGGCTGCGGCTGTCGGTCCCGGCGACCGGGGCGGTGGTCGCGCTGTTCGGGCTGGCACCGGCGGCCGTGCTGCTGCACCGCACCGCCGACCCGACGAACCTCGCGGTGCTCTGGGCCTGCCTCGCGCTTGCCGTCGCGGCCGGCCCGGCGGCCCGGGCGACCGGCCGGGCCAGCACGCCGATCGGCTCGCTGTGCTGCGCGGCGCTCGCCGTGCTCAGCTCGCCGCTGGCGCTGGTCGCGCTCGTCCCGGTGCTGACCGCGCAGCTGTGGTCGGGCGAGCTCGGCCGGCTGCACGGCGCCTGGCGGCACCTGGCCGCGGCCGCCGGCGCGGTCTGCTGGACCGGCCTGGTCGCCCTGGTCACGGCCCGGCGGCTGCCACCGGCCGGCTCGCTGTCGGCCACCACCCCGGCGCCGACCGCCGCGGACCTCGCCCTGCTGGCGCTCGGCCTCGTGGCCGGGCTCGCCGCGATGCAGATCCTCTGGCTGCGGTCGCTGGCGGTCGGCCTCATCGGCACCGCCGTGGCCGCCGCGGTCCTGCCCACCGCCCGGCCGGCGCTGATCATCCTCGGGATCCCGCTGCTCGCCCTGCTGCTGCCCGCGGTCGCCGACGCGCTGGTCGCGCCGGCGATCGCCTGGCACCTTCAGGTTCCGGCGGTGCGACGGCTGGCCCCGGCCGGGATGGCCGGCGTGCTGCTGCTCGGCACCGCGGCGATGGCGTCGCCGTCCGCCTCGCCCTCTCCCGCCCCGCCGGCAGCCGCCGCCGGCCCGACCACGCAGGCCCGGGACTGGGTGCTGGCGAACCTGCCCGACCGCCCCCGGCTCGCGGTCGACGACGCGGTCTGGTTCGCGCTGATCCGGGCCGGCTACCCGGTCGGCCAGCTGGCCAGCGTCGGCCAGCTCGGACCACCCGGCCAGCCGTGGCCGCACGGCTGGGCGGACGCCAGCTTCGTGGTCGGCACCGATGACGCGCTGCTCGGCGGGGCCGACCGCAGCGACCTGGTGCGGCAGGCTCGGATGCACTCCACCCTGCTCGCCCGGTTCGGCGGCATGGACCAGGTCACCGTGCGCCGGGTGGTCGCCGGCCCGGCGGACCCCGGCCAGCGGTCCGACCCCGCGGTCCTCGCCCAGGTCGCGGCCGTCCTGCTGGGCAACCCCAACCTCCAACTCGACCCGCACTCCGCCGACGTGCTGCACCGAGGCCGGGTGGACAACCGCCTGGTCCTGCTGCTCGGCGCGATCGTGGCCCAGCACCGCGTCGTCGTCGCCGGCTTCCCGGTGGTGCCGGGCGAGGACCCGTCCGCTCCCCGGCGGCTGGTCGTCCTCACCGGACTGGACGGTCACCCGACCCGGCCGGGCAGCGGTCCAGTCGCCGACCTGGACCAATGGATGCTGGGCCAGCGGCCGCCGCTCCGGCCGGCGTCCACCACCGGCACCACCGTCGACGGGCAGCCGGCGCTGCTGGTCCGCTACGCCGCGAGCTGACCGGACGGTCAGGTCAGCAGCTCGGCCAGCGGGAAGGACCGGTGCCGGCGCGGCGGGATGAGGAACAGATAGTGCACCGGGGGCCTTGCGGCAAGACCCGGGTCGTGGTGCAGAATCTCCAGCCGAAGCCAGAAACCTGCGGAAATGAGGGATTCACGAGGTACGTGTGCTTTTGTCGCCGTCTGGGTCTCGCTTGACGTCGAACCGCCGGGACTCGCGGTGCGGTTGCGGGCACTCGGCGCGGAGGTGTGGGTGTGCGCGCCGCCGGACTGCGCGGAGCAGCTGACCGACATGCAACCCTTGTTGAAAGGGGGGTCTTCATGATTGACGTGATCGTTGCCGGCGGCGGACCGACCGGCTTGATGCTGGCCGGCGAGTTGCGGCTGCACGGCGTGCACCCGCTCGTGCTGGAGAAGGAGACGGAGCCGACCGGGCATGCCCGTGCGCTGGGCCTGCACGTGCGCAGCATCGAGGTGATAGACCAGCGCGGTCTGCTGGAGCGGTTCCTCGCAGCCCACCCGCCAACCACGTGAGACACGCTATTATCGGGCCTCGATGCGGGCATCAGGCCGCGCCCTGCATCTCGGCCGCCCCGCGGTCCTACGGCATCCACCGGCCTGGCATTGCCATCTGGCATCGGACCGTGCGAGGTCCGAAGCGGCTCGCGCCGGGCCGATGTTGGGCTTGCCCAGCGTCAGCCGAATCGTTCCGGCGGCCACTAGTGATCGAACCGGGCCAGGTCGGCCATGGATCCCGCAGTTTCCCGCACGGGTCATCCCGCCCGCCGGATCAGCAGCGGGTGGACCTCCGCCTCGATCCGCGGCTGACCGGCCGGTTCGGGAAACGTGCCGTTCTCGCGAACCGGCCGGGCGCTTCCAGGTCACCACCTTGCAAGATCCAACGCACCCGCAGCTCGCCCGGTCGAAGGGGGGCGGCCCAACCAGTACCGCTCCGCCACGGCCGACGACGATGCGGGCCGGCCTCGGCGGACACATGTCGACGACGCCCACGACTGGTTCGCCCCCGTACGGCCGATCGGATCGACCGCCCCGGTGCCACTCCCCCGGCATCGCGAATGGCCTGCTCGCCTGGATGCTCTCGCTGGAGGGGCGTGCGGTCCCATCGCGGTCGAGGTTCGCCGCGGACGCCAAGGTCGACGCCGAACCCGCCGCCCCCGCTGGCGGCTCCTCAAGCGATGACGCTGCTCTGCGACCGGACTCCCCTGGCACGGTTCCGGCCGGACACCAAGCAGGTTGCCCGCCATTCCGGATGAGCATGTGACGACGTTGTGTATGAGCGGCAACGCCGTTTGGACGACAGGCTGGTTGAGCACGGCTCGGTGGTCGCGTTGTCGGCGTTGCGCTCGTGCTGTCGCGGGTGGGTGGGAGCAACGACCGTGGGTAGGTGGGCGTGCGCGGTGCGGGCGCCCCGGCCGGGCGTGAGGCGTGCAACCCTGGAGGCGGTCCTGCGCGTCCCTGGCGGTGTGCGGGAGGCGGCGGCGCCCGAGCCGACGGGGACCCGGTGGCCGGCCACCGGCGACTTCGACGCGTTCGTTCAGGCTCGGCACATGGCGTTGTTGCGCTTCGCGCACGCGCTGACCGGCGACGCCGAGCTGGCCGCGGATCTGGTGCAGGACGCGCTGGTGCGCGGTGGGTTGGCGTGGTCGAGGGTTCGGCGGCGAGACGACCCTGAGGGCTACGTCCGCCGGATCATCCTCACCCGGTATGTCAGCTGGTGGCGGCGGGTACGGCGGGAACGGCTTGTCGCGGCGGTGCCGGAGGCCGGCTACGACACCCCGCCGGCGAGCGGACCGGACGAGACGCTGTGGCGGCTGCTGGCGACGCTGCCACCGAGGCAGCGAGCGGTGATCGTGTTGCGGTTCTACGAGGACCTCACCGAGGTCGAGGTGGCGCGGGTGCTGGACTGCTCGGTGGGCACCGTGAAGAGCAACGGTTCCCGGGGGCTGGCCCGGCTGCGGCGGGCGTTGACGGCGGGAGGCGGGC
>WNFX01002041.1_pt1 | contig 24043 bp, 23 predicted proteins | sample 5400111 | NCBI WGS metagenome assembly WNFX01 (sample SAMN13153363, study PRJNA577476) | soil metagenome | isolation source: 40 cm soil or saprolite under grassland replicate 1 | place: USA:California | collected 2016-06-15
CCATGAACTGCTTGCTGATATCCCAGGGGCAGCGCAAATGACAGGGCGCTGGGCCTTGCTGCGCCTTCAAACCTCCTTGTGCTATCTCGGCATCTTGGATGAGCCAGTCATTCTGGATACCTCGCATGAGAAAGCAGCATCTTTGCCCTCGCTCTGGCAGAACGATCCCACGGTCGATCCCGCCTGGTTAGCCTGGGTGTGCGCTTTTTACGATCAGACCCCTACCTACGATGAGAGAAGGCGGCGTCAAATGTGCTACTCTCTCCTCATGGCAGGCAGATGGATGCTTTCTGGCACAGGAGTTTTTGGCTGCAAGAGCAAGGATATTCTCCTTCTCTTGACTTCATATGAATATCAAGGATCACATGATAAGATAATTGAAGAGGTAAACTCGTATTTTTCTCACTGGATATCATATGTAGCCAGCACAAGCGTCCTTTTCTGGCGCAAAAGGATTATCGATATGACGGAGCACGTCTGCGGGAGTCTGGGCAAGTGTTTGAAAATGCTTCTGGGCATTGGCAAGCAGAAGCTCAAACGCACTGCGCTAATGATTATGGGTGACCACGAGTCGCGAGATCCGCCAGAGCCACTCGATGCGATTGGCGTCTGGGTCATAGGCAGGCGTATACTCCAGATACGGCTGCTCCTTGAACTCAGCAAGCAAGCTGCGCACAAGGAGGGAACCGGCAGGAGTGTGCGTTTTGAGGTTATCGGCAATCACGATGGCGACCCGCCCGCGCTGCTGTGAGCGAATAGCAGCTGCCCGCACTTGTTCACAGAACACATCAGCCGTTCGTCCAGGAGCGATCCTGCCATCGAACCAACCATCGCGCCAATCTACGAGACCAAGCCATATACTTTGCGGTTGTTTCCAGGAGCCTCGACCAGGCGTTGTCCCCGCCGTCCTATACGACTCCAGACGCACGTGAGGGTCGGGTGAAAGGCAAACTGCGCCTCATCCTGCAAATGAAGGTCAGCGTGTGGCAGACCCGGTTGCGTTTGCGGAGTTCTGCTCCTCCACCTGCCATCAATGTAGGCATATCCGCTACTCACGTCAAAGAGATTGTAGCGCACCTTGACCTGAGTGAATTCGACGGTCGGGTCGCGCATGGCTTCACACCAGTAGTCCAGGTGGTTTATTCGCACCCCAACACCAGGTTGCACTAGCGCGGTTCCTTTCCGCGGCGAGGAAAACGTCGCCTTGAGAAAGGTGTCATTGTAGGAATTCTCTTTATGGAACCAGTCCAAGGTCTTTCATTAGCTGAGTTTCACATTGGCCCTGAGTTTGTGCTACACTCAATGCTAGGATATGTGCGTCTTTGTCGACACTTTTTTGCGTGAGGATGGCGACACGTGGAACACCCTCTTTTTCCCGCAAAGGAGCAAGGGCGCGTGGCGGGCGCGCAACAGTCTCCGCGTAAGCAGGCAGGGCGACTGCGGATGCGTTCAATTGGAGCGGGCATGGTCGCAGCCTTTGTGCTCGTGCTGCTGATTGCCCTGGGGTCGCGTGGATTTCACTGGTTTGATGCGGCCCTGATTGGCTATGCTGTGGCGACGATCTTCGCGACCGCGGCGGTGACCTACAAATATACCTTCTGGTTGGCGCGTCCACCGACGGGCCGCTACTGGCGAAGAAGCTGGCAGCTTTTCCTGTCCTATGCCAATTTCAGGCGGTACACCGTTCTGATTCCCGCGGCGATCTCTTTGCGCAAACGTTTATCCGTAGGCGCGGCCTGTATCGCTGGATCACGCACCAGTGCATCTTCTGGGGCGTGGTGCTCTCCTGTCTGATTACCTTCCCGCTGACCTTTGGCTGGCTGCGTTTCACGCAAACCGCGACGGGTCTCTATCGTATCTGGTTCTTTGGTTTCCCATTCTTTGCTTTTCCCACGGATACGTTTGTTGCCTTTGTAATCATTCATGCCCTGGATTTCACCGCCGCCCTGCTCTTCATCGGCCTGGTGCTGGCCTTTCACCGGCGCTTCCACGACCTGGCGTTGGTAGCGGTGCAACGCTTCCGCTTTGATATTATACCGTTAGCCCTGTTGATGGCTATCGTGGTAACAGGGTTGGCTCTGACCGCCGATAGCGCCTGGCTTGGAGGTGCATACTACTGGTACATTTCGCTCACCCATGAGACGGTGGTCGTGCTGTGGTTAATCTCCTTGCCCTTCGGGAAATTCTTCCACCTGGTCGAGCGACCTGCGACGGTGGGCATCGAACTCTACTGGCGCACGGGAGAAAACACGACGCAGCAGCGTTGCGCGCGTTGTGGCGAGGAGTTTGCCCCGGCGCGCTTCATCCAGGACTTGAAACGCACCCTGTACGAAGTTGGCGAGGACTACACTATAGGTGACACGCCGCCACAGCCGTTTGGCGTACCAGGTGATGAGCCACCCGTCAAAGGCACTCCTGATGAGGAGGAGGCGACCGGTAAGCTGTGGTGGCAGGACCTGTGCCCGCCGTGCAAGCGAGTGATGCGCGCGCAGGCTAACCTTGCAGCGCTTGGACGCGATGGTAATCGCTTCTTATGAGTCCAGAGAGGGGGGAAATACGACCATGAGTGTTGATAAGGGCATCTTTCACCGCCGGCAACGCCAGTCAGAGACATTTGATTATCATGCAGGGGTGCAGTTGCCGACCCCCTGGAAGTCGGACGAGCAGATTGATCGCTATGTGCCCACACACTGCTGTTACTGCGGCGTGCAGTGCGGCATGTACCTCAAAGTTGCGCAAGGCAAAGTAGTCGGTGTTGAGCCGCGCGCGGACTTCCCCCTCAACCATGGCATGCTCTGCCCGAAAGGCGCGACCGCTTACCAGACGGTCAATCATCCCGATCGCCTGACCTACCCATTGATGCGCCACCATGGAAAGGATAGTCCACTTGAACGCGCGAGTTGGGATGAAGCGCTCGATACGATTGTGGCGCGTTTTCGCGCCATTCAGGGCGAACACGGCAAGGACGCGGTAGCCCTCTACAGCGGTTCCTCAATGACCAACGAGAAGTGCTATCTCATGGGCAAGTTCGCCCGTGTGGCCCTGGGAACGCGCCACACCGACTATAACGGGCGGCTGTGCATGTCCTCGGCAACGGGAGCCAATGAACGCTCCCTTGGCATTGATCGCGCCGCCAATCCCATCAGCGACATGCTGCACGCCGATTGCATTTTCGTGATTGGGGCCAACATCGGCGAGTGCTTCCCCATCGTGACCAGTTACCTGTGGCAGACACGCGATCAGGGCTGCAAGTTGATTGTGGCCGACCCGCGCCAGACGCCCATCGCGCGCACCGCCGATATTTTCCTGCCCCTGCGTCCCGGCACCGACTCCGCGCTGCTCAATGGCATGCTGCATGTAATTATCAAGGAAGGATTGATTGACGAAGACTTTATCCGCGAACGGACGGTGGGATGGGAAGAGACAAAAGCGCTGGTCGAGCAGTACCCGCCGGAGCGCGTGGCGAAGGTGTGCGGCCTGCGTCCAGAGGCGATTATCGAGGCTGCGCGCATGTATGGGCAGGCCCGGGCAGCGTTAATCTACACCGCGCGCGGATTGGAACACCAGAGCAAGGGGGTTGATAATGGTGTCACTGCTGCGAACCTCGCCCTGGCAACGGGCAACTTTGGGCGTCCCGGCGCGGGCTACGGCACGCTTACCGGGCAGGGCAATGGGCAGGGTGGGCGCGAGGTAGGGCAGAAAGCCTCGCAACTTCCCGGCTGTCGCGAGATTATCGACGAGCAAGACCTGCCGCACTCTGGCTATCCCGCTACGCTCATGATCCCGGCCATGCTGCGCAGGGAGATCCGCGCCTGCTTCATGATCTGCTCGAACCCCATGGTCTCGCTGCCCGACCAGCACACGGTCGAGCGAGCGCTGCGCGAGCTGGACCTGTTCGTGGTGACCGACTTCTTTCTCTCGGAGACGGCGGAACTGGCGGATATCGTCCTGCCGGGCTCCGTGTGGGCCGAAGATGAGGGAACGGTCACCAGCCTGGAGGGGCGTGTCATCAAATACAACAAAGCGGTCGATCCTCCCGGGGAAGCGCGGGTGGACTGGCAAATTGTGTGCGACCTGGCCCGACGGCTGGGCAAGGGACAGTACTTCAATTTCCACTCGGCGCGTGACATCTTCGATGAGCTGCGGCGCTGCACCAGGGGCGCGAAATCAGACTACTGGGGTATCACCTACGAGAAGATCGAGGAACAGAACGGCGTGTTCTGGCCCTGTCCATCGCAAGAGCATCCTGGTACGCCGCGCCTGTATGAAGAGCGTTTCGGCTTTCCCGACGGCAAAGCGCGCTTCCATCCCATCACCTATATTCCCCCAGCCGAAGAGCCGGACGAGGAGTATCCGCTTGTGCTCACGACCGGGCGTGTGATCTATCATTACCTGTCGGGCAACCAGACGCGGCGCGTGCCTTTCTTGAAAGAGATGGCTCCCTATCCCTGGGTAGAGATGCACGAGCAGACGGCGGCGCGTTTAGGCATGAGCGATGGCGACTGGGTCACGGTGCGCACGCGGCGTGGCGAGATGACGGCTCCAGCGCTGGTGGTGCGCTCGATTCGCCCCGATACGTTGTTCATCCCCTATCACTACGGGCGCACGCAGGCCGCCAACCAGTTGACCAACCCGGTATTGGAACCGATGAACAAGATTCCCGAATATAAAGTCTGCGCCGCTGCCGCAGTTCGCGCGGAGCATCCGCCTGAGTGGGCCAAAGATGAAGATGTCGAGGCGCTACTGGAGGCGGGGCGACGGCGACATGAGCTGCCCAGTGCGCATGCTCAACCCAACCCGACATTGCGTTAGAGGAGGGAGGAGACAATGGCAGACCTGGTAAAGAGGATCTTTCTCGATCCCTCGCGCTGCATCGGATGCCGCTCGTGCGTTGCCGCCTGCCGCGAATGCGATACACACAAGGGCGAGAGCATGATCTACATTGACTATCTCGAGCGCCACGACACGGTGGCATCATCGCCAACGCTGTGTATGCACTGCGAGGAGCCGCTGGCCCCATGCGCGCAGGTGTGTCCCGCGCAAGCCATCCTGGTCAGTCCCGATGGGGTGGTGCAATCGGCGGACGAGACGCGCTGTATCTACTGCGAAAACTGCGGCTATGCCTGTCCTTTCGGCGTTCCCAAGTTCAATATCGCCGGTCACTACATGCAAAAGTGCAATCTCTGCTACGACCGCACCAGTCAGGGCAAGGGTCCCATGTGCGCGACCGTTTGTCCAACGCAGGCCATTTTCTACGGAACCTACGAAGAATGGGTCGCGGCGGGCCGTGCGAAGCAGGGAGCAAAACCCGTGAATACATTCTACTTTGGGCGGCAGCGTGTACGAACGCGCAACTACGTGGTCATGCGTGAGCAAGATGAGGAACTGGATCTGATGGCGCTGGTCGAAGAGGCCGATCTGGGCTGGCACGCCAACCTCCCGGCGGCTACAGCCAATCAGTATGCCGATGCATGGGTCGATGCCGAAACAGCGGGCATTCCGCAGCGCGAAGCTCCGCCTCAGCCCTGGACACCACGCCAGCCGCTCGAACCTGCACCGATCCCAACACGAAGATAAGAGGAGCGAGCATATGCCACAAGAAGTGAACCCACCGGCGGGATCAGAAATCACATTGCAGCCGGCGAGCGGGTCAACGCTGCCGCGTGAGATCAGAGATGAGGAATGGCGCAAAGAGTTCCCTTATCCCTGGGACGAGGATGAAGTCGTCACGCGGCGCGATACCTTACGCTTCCTGCTCGCCGGTTCGGGTGCGCTCTTTCTGGCAACGGGCGTGCTTGCCATTCTTGGCGCTCTGCCAAAGGGGTCCAACGTAACGGCGATAGCCATTGCGAAAGAGGGAGAGCTGGCTGAGAACAAGTGGAAGGTCTTCGACTTTCCTGACGAATATGCGCAGGGTATTCTGATTCACCTGCCGGGCCATGGACTGGTTGCCTATAGCGATGTCTGCACCCATCTTTCGTGTGCGGTGCTTTACCAGGGGGATGGGAAACTGCATTGCCCCTGTCACGAGGGACTCTTTGATGCAGCAACGGGCAACGTGCTCGCGGGTCCCCCGACACGCCCACTGCCGTTGATACAACTTGCCCGGCAGGATGGCGTGATCTACGCCGTGAAGGAGATAGCGCGATGAGTACCCACAACGCCAGAACCTCCAGGCGAAAGGCCAATCCTGATGATCCACCCGTGCAACGACCGCCACACGGGCCGCGCGGACTGATGCCCGGCCCAAACTTTCTGGGCTTAGAGGGGCGTATCGCCATCGTGCAGGCTCAGGTGTTCCTGCTGGCCGTGATCCTGATTGCGCAACTCTGGCTCATCACCGACGCGCTGTACGAACTGCTCTCCGGGCGAACCGCTAGCCTGGGCTGGTTAGTCCTTGCCAGCGGCATAGGGTTTGCCCTGGCGCTGATGATCACCTTCTGGCCCCGGCGACGCATTGAAGAGCCTTGACCTGCCGTAGCGCCGTTGTTCCCATGGAACCTGTGAGGAGAAGCATGCACATGGAGTCGGAGAGTGACAAAACAGAAGTCGTAAGGAACAGTGACAATGACGAGCAAGATCACCAGCAGCCGGATGAGATACTGCCAGCGCAACGGCCCTCTGGTCACATCGACCGGGAGCACCCTATCGGGGGTGAAATGTCCGACATCCTGCGCGGCCTGTTCAGACATCTACGCCTGCCCTGGTTAACGCAACGCTACGCACAGACGCCCGTACTGGCCCTCTTCAGCTTTATCAACGGCTGTATCAGCATCGGGTTGATGTCAGTTCTGGCGCTGATTACTGGATCACCATTCATCTTCCCCTCGCTTGGACCGACCGCCTTTCTCTTTTTCTACACACCGCGCGCCCCCAGCGCCTCGCCGCGCAACACGGTGGTTGGTCACACCATCGGCGTACTGGCAGGGTACTTCAGCCTGGTGGTCACAGGTCTGACGGCTGCAGGTCCGGCGCTGGCCGTAGGGGTGACCTGGCCCCGCGTGATCGCTGCCGCGCTCTCGCTCGGCCTGACGGCGGGCCTGATGGTGCTATCCAGGTCACCTCATCCTCCCGCGGGGGCAACGACATTGATCGTCTCGCTCGGCATCCTAACCAAACCCTGGCAACTGCTCTTGCTCATGGTTGCCGTGGTGCTGCTCACCCTGCAAGCCTTCGCCATCAACCGGCTAGCGGGCATACCCTATCCCCTCTGGAACCCAATCAAGGAAAAAGAGGGAAGCTCAGGATAAGCAGGATGAGAGACGTTTGTCATAGTGCATACATCAAGATAGGTAGGTGCGACCTTCCCAGTCGCTAGTTTGCTTGCCTATCCTCCCAAGGCCCCTGCGGTCAGGCCGGAAACCATGCGCCGCTGCATCATCAAGATGCGTATAATCAGCGGCACTACAGAGATGAGCGTCGCCGCCGAGAGCACATCAAAGTGCGTCGTGAATTGGGTTTGGCTGATGGTTACGATGCCGACAGGCATGGTGTAGGTGTTGGGCGTGGTAAAGTTCAACGCGAACAGGTACTCATTCCAGTCTCCCACAAACACGATCACCACCGCCGCGATAATGCCGGGTAGCGAGATAGGCAAGATGACGCGCAGAAAAGCCCCCAAGCGCGTCAGACCATCGACCACAGCCGCCTCTTCGAGTTCAACCGGGACATCCTGGAAGACTGCGATCAGGATGAGCACGGCCAGCGGCAACCCTGTGACCGAGTAGGGGAGAATCAGCCCGGTCAACGTGCCAATCAGGTGGAGTTTCTGCAGGAGCTGGTAGACCGGGATGATCTGTGCCAGCGGCGGGAAGAGCGAGAGCGACAAGATAAAGAGCAGCAGCGTCATCTTGAAACGGAAGCGCAGTCGCGCAAACGCATAAGCGGCCATCGTGGCCAGCACCAGCGTAATCACCGTTGACACCGTGGCCGCGACGGAACTATTGCTATAGTAGTGACCAATATCCCCCTGGAGCGCCGCAAAGTAGCTCGCGATCGTCGGATGCGCAGGCAGCAGCGTGGCAGGAACCGCTGTCGTTTCCTGCGAAGTCATCAAGGAGGTCAGCAGCGCCCAGAGCAGGGGCAAGAACTGCACCACGAGAAGAATCGCCAGGGTAACGTAGACAGCAGGACTTATTGCCAGGCGTCTAAGCGGTGGCCAGGGGAACCTCGGAGTTACACGTGGGATAGCTCGCATCACTCCTTCGCGGAAAATCGTTGCCATATACATCCTCCTTCTTCAACGAACGCCAGGCCGGTACAGCGCGCGCAGGTACAGGACGATAAAAGTGAGCGTGACGACCATCACAACCATCGCGATGGTAGACCCATACGGGAAATCGCCAAATTCTTGCAACTGCACATACAGATACAACCCCAGATTTTGCGTCGCGTTGCCGGGTGCACCATTGGTAAATGCGCTGATCAGGTCAAACGTCTGCCAGGATTCAATCGTGCGCAGGATGAGTGCCACCACGAGCGCGGGACGCAGCAACGGCAAGGTTACATGCCAGAAGGACTGCCAGGCCGATGCGCCATCAACACGCGCCGCCTCGTGGTTTGCTTTGGGGATGGTCTGCAATCCTGCCAGTACAAGCAGCGCCACCAGTGCATTGGCTTTCCAGATCGCCAGCACATAGATGAGGATCGTAGCCAGTTGCCCAGTACCGAGCCAGTTGATCGGATGCGCCGGGTTCACCAGGCCAAGGCGCTCCAGCAGGCTATTGATGAGGCCATAGCGAGCGTTGAACATATAGGCCCAGATGACGGAATTGGTGGCCGTTGGAATCGTCCACGGGGCGAGAAGCGCTACACGCACGAGCCAGCGCCCCGGGAACGTGCCATTGGCGAACAGTCCCAGGGCAGTCCCGACGACCATCTGGCCAGCGACGGTCACCACACTGAAGAGCAGCGAGAACTTGAAGGCGTTCCAGAATTCCCCATCATGCAGGAGACGCACATAATTCGCTAGGCCCCCACCCGTCATTGCCAGCCCAAAAAAGCCGCCCTGCTGGAAGGACAGCCAGATGGTACTCAACGCGGGGTAGACCCCCAGGGCCAGCAGTGCCACAAACACGGGCGCCAGCATCAGCCAGGCCAGTCGTTCCTCGCTTTGTGCCAGCGTGTGCCGCCGAACCTGCACATGCAGAGGACGCCGGACACCGCTGACAACTTCATTAGCAGCACCCATGTGCTCCTCCTTACCGAGAAAAGTTCTCTGATGGTCTCCTCATGTCAGCGAGCTCACCTGCGCCTGGACGCCATTGAGCGCATCAGCCGGTGAACTCTGATTGTCGAGCACGCCGTTAATGGCAGCCTGCAACTGCGTTGTGAACTGGTTATACGCCTTCAGTTTGGGCCGGTTGAGACCATTGGCGAGGATGGTCGACAACTGCTTGAAGTACGGCACCCGTGCCTGCACTCCTGGGTCATTGACGACATCAGGCCGACTCGAGATCAGCCCCGCGTTCAGGGACAACGAGGTCTGGGTCTGCTTGCTGAGCAGGTAATCGATGAACGTCCAGGCCTCATCTTTATATTGCGAAAAGGCATTGATGGCCAGCACCCAGCCGCCTGTACAGCCGTGCCCAGCATGCCCCGACGTGGCGAGCGTCGGAGCCACGCCAACCTTCCCCGCCACTCTTGAGCGAGAAGCAGTATTCGCGATGGCATAAGCGTAGACCCAGTTGCGCATGAACGGAACCTGTCCACCGGTGAAGAGCGTCAAAATATCGTTTGGGGCGTAGGTATCCGTTTCCTGTGGCGCAAGCTGCAAAGTGTAGATCAGGTCGTACATGTACTGCAGCGCACCGACCTGCAATGGACCGTTGATGATCAGGCTGCCGGGTTTGCCAATCGTGCCTCCGGCGCCCCAGATGAATTCGAGCCACTCATCAACAATCGCCTCGATCTTCTTACCCGCCATGACGTACCCATAGGTGACGCCTTTCGCTCTTTCGCCAGCCAGGATCTCCTGCGCCATGGCCTGCATCTCATCGCGCGTCTGCGGGACCGTACCGCCATACTTCTGCACCAGGTCAGTGCGGTAGTACAGCATACCTATATCCATATAGCGCTGGATGCCGTAGAGCTTGCCATCGATCTGGGCGATGCTGCGAGCGCTGGGCCAGAACTGGTTCAGGTAGCTGGGGGTCACGTATGGATCGAGCGGGGCGAGCCAGCCGGGAGTGGCGAACTGGGCGGGCCAGGTCACATCAATCTGCACAATGTCTGGTGTGGAGGATTGAAACTGGAAGGTAGTCAGGAATTTGCTGTATTGATCCGTCGCAACAGGTGGGAGCTGCAGGTAGTCAACTTCGATCTTGCCGGCATGCATCCGGTTGAATGTGTTGATCTCCGCCGTCTGTTCGCCTGTCGTGTCCACGTACGCGGCAAATTGAAGAGTGACAGGCCCCCTGGAGCTTCCCCCGCCGCAGGCCGTGAACAATGGGCCCAGCGCAGTCGCCCCCAGGGCTGCCTCGATTCCCTTGTTGATCAGCGCACGACGTGATAGTTTGCGCGTAGCCAGTTCCGTCACCGGGTCTGGAATGGGGATTTCCACCGGGAATGTATCAGGTGATGAGGCTAGAGTGCCCTCTTGAGCTTCCATGGTCGTCGGCTTCCCTTGCTTGAGCGCAAGCAATACGATGGATGCTTCTTTCTCATGTATCATACTCAAAGCTGCGGGGATTCGTCAATTTTGACCTGTCTCGCTTTCAATACCGCACAAGCCTAACCCGACTAACGGAAAAGCCCGGTCACGGGACCTCGCTAGCCGTCTACCCTACAATAGCCGCTACTGAGCGAAAAATTAAGTGCAAATTAAGTGCATTCTAGTATACTTTTCTAAGCGGGATAGGAACTAGGAACTGACGCCGCCGCTCACAACGACGATAAGGAATCTCTTGCTCTTTCTATCCTAAGTGAATCACAAAGTGACGTAATCGGACAGACTTTGATTCCAGTCACAATAATCTATCTCGCTCCAACTTGATAACGTTATCACAACCGATCAGTTTTCTTCTGCATTGTGACAACGGTATCGCAAGTGGGAGCCGTGTCCCACGGGGCGGGAGCTCTATGTGAGGTATTGCCCCCCTATCGGGGCGGCATGAGAGAAAGGAGAACAGCATGACGCAGTCCGTTATTCCTCTCGAGCCGATCCCAGCGGATTTTCAAGAAACGCTGACCTCCATGCTCGCCAAGCGGCCGCAGATCGAGGCGTTGACGGCCCACATGTACCAGGACGGGGTGGACCGTGTGTACCTGGTCGGTGCTGGTGGCTCACTCGCGGTTATGTACCCGCTGGAGTTCTTGTTTGATCAGCGGGCGACGGCTTTCGCCACAGACCTGCTCACCAGCGCCGAGTTTGTGTCGCGCAATCCTGCCGCGCTCGGCCCGCGCTCGCTGGTTCTGGTGGCCTCACACACCGGCACAACTCCCGAGACAGTTCAAGCGGCTCAGTTGGCACGTTCGCACGGTGCTCGCGTGGTCGCGCTGACACGCTCACCTGATAGCCCGCTGGCCACCACCGGCGACGTGGCCTTCACTTACGGTAGTGAGCACACCGTGTCGGAGGCAAAACTCCTGCTGTTGTATCAGCTTGGCCTTTCACTGCTCAATCGCTTCGGCCAATGGGATGACTACGCCGCCGCGATGACGGCGCTAGACACCATGCCGACGACCCTGCTCCACGTCAAGGAACAGACCGAACGGCACAACGCTGAGATCGCAGCACGCTTCAAGGATGAGCCACTCATCTACACATTGAGCTCTGGGCCGAACTATGGCGTGGGCTATGCCCTGGCCATGTGCTACCTGCAGGAGATGCAGTGGATCGATGCGGCATCCGTGCATGCGGCGGAGTTCTTCCATGGCGCCTTCGAGATCGTCGAAGAGGACACCCCCCTGATCCTGTTCCTGGGCGAGGATGCCTCCCGTCCTGAGGCGGAGCGGGCGCTCCGCTTTGCGCGCCGCTATTCGCACAAGGTCGAGGTCATCGATACGGCCGAGCTTGACCTGCCAGGCCTTGATGCGCGCTATCGCGGCCTCGTGAGCCCGCTGGTGCTGTCCGCCATCATCTCGCGTCTGGCAGCACACTTCGCCGCCGTGCGGGGACACTCGCTGAAGATCCGGCGCTACATGTTCACCGTGGAGTACTAGCGCCATGCGGATCGTCGGCATAGGCGACAACGTTGTCGACCGCTATGTGAGCCTTGGCCAGATGTTTCCGGGGGGCAACGCCCTCAACGTCGCGGTCTTCGCGCGCCGCGCAGGCGCACAGACCGCATACATTGGTGCGGTCGGAACAGACACAGCCGGTCGCCTCATCCTCCAGGCGCTGCAGGAGGAAGGGGTTGATGTCTCGCATGTCCGCGTGGTCGATGGCCCGACAGCCACCGCCGATGTGGCGCTCGTGGATGGAGACCGCCAATTTGTAGGCTCATCCGTGGGCGTCTCGCAGTTCGAGCCAGATGCTGCGGACCTGGCTTTCTTGAGGGGGAGCGATCTCATGCATACCAGCATCTACAGCGGCTTGGACTCCTGGGTCGGTGTAGTCGGCGGCCAACTGCCCATCAGCTTCGACTTCTCGGACCACATCGATCCTGCCTATGTGCGTGCCCTCGCCTCGCGGCTAGTGTGTGCGCTTTTCTCTGGATCCCGGCTCGCCCCAGAGATGGCTGAAGACCTGGCACGCTGGACCGTTTCGCTGGGCCCAAAGATCGCGCTCGTGACACGTGGTGTGCACGGCGTCATAGCCTGTATCGAGGGCAGGTGCTGGACCCAACCAATGTACCCCGTGCGCGCCATCGACACGCTGGGCGCAGGCGATGCCTTCCTTGCCACCTTTCTTGTCGCGCATCTGCAGGGCGCCTCACCACCTGAGGCATTGGCCCGCGCAGCAGAGGCTGCCGCGATAGCATGCACCTACCATGGTGCGTTCGGCAGAGGAGGGCCGATCAATGGTGATCTAACGACGTGATCTATGGCGTTGACGTGCGCATTCCAGGGCCGGCGCATCATCCATCATGCGGGACGTGCGGAGCCCGGGACGTAGGAGTAGTCAGTATGAGTGATTTTATGCAGTATCATGGCAATACTCACAAAGCATATCATGGCCGCGTGCTCAGGTCAGTGCAGGCTTAAGAGCAAGTGAGTGTCAGCGGGAAGTGAAGCACTGTATGCTTCACCTCACAGTTATGAAAGGACTCGCGAAAATGTCTCGATTTCCACGAAGGCGAGGGCCCCTGTTTGCCTTCGCCGCCGTCCTCATCGTCGGACTACTGCTTAGTGTCAGCGCTTGCGGCGGCACTGGCGGGACCACTGGGGTGAACATCACCTTTCTGGAGAAGTGGCCTGAGCCACAGTACGCCCCGTATTTCCAGAAGGTTGTCGCCAACTACGAGCAGCTGCACCCCAACGTCCACATCACCCTCCAAGCGGTTGGCGATCAGCCCTACAAGGACAAGATCCGCGTACTGACAGCGGCCAACGCACTGCCAGACATCTATTTCTCGTGGGCTGGCGACTTCGCCAACAAGTTCGTCCGCGCTGGTCTTGCCGCTGACCTGACCAGCGCGTTCAACAACAGCGACTGGCACACCAGGTTTGGGGCAGCAACTGTGCAGGCCTTCACCTCCCAGGGCCACCTCTATGGCATCCCCATGGATCTTGACGCCAAATACTTCGTCTACAACACTGCGATCTTCAAGCAGTACGGGCTCCAGCCGCCGCAGACGCTGACAGATCTGGTCAACGCCTGCAGTGTGCTCAAAAGCCATGGAGTCCAGCCCATCGCGTTTGGCAACCAGTTTGGGTGGCCGGCGATCCACTACCTCACCACGCTGAATGGCACGTACATCCCGCAAGCGACCTTGAGCCAGGATTATAACCCGGCCACGGGCCAGTTCACCGATCCCAGCTACGTGCAGGCGCTGACGACGTTCAAGCAGATCGATCAGCAGTGTCTGACGCCGAACGCGAACGGCATCTCCCACGAGGCAGCACAGGCACAGCTCCTCGCTGGGAAGGCAGCCATGCAATATGTCGAACTGGTGGAGTTCCCCGCCTTTACGCAATCCGGAGGGGCGCCAGCCAGCTTCGCGAACAACTGGGGCTTTTTCAAGTTCCCGTCTATTCCCGGGGCCGGCGGCAACCAGGCCTGCCTCACCGGTGCGCCTGACGGCTTCATGGTCTCCGCCCACTCCAAACACATGGACACAGCGATCGACTTCCTGAAGTTCTTCACCAACGAAGCGAGCGCCCAGTTGATGACCAAGATGCTCGGGTGGGGGAGTCCCGTGATCGGGTCGGCGACGCCACAGAACACCTTCCCGCAGCTCCAACAGGCCATCATCCAGATCAATCAGACGACCTGCTTCAACATCTGGCTGGATACGGTCACCCACGCATTGGTCGCGCAAGCCTACCTGGCCAGCGCAGAGGGCCTCATCGGCGGCACCCTGACTCCAAACCAGGCCATAGGCAAGGTGCAGGCCGCTGCCCAGGCTGCCAAGGCGGCGGTCGGGGGGAGCAGCTAGGGCGTGTAATGCGTGGCATATGTGCGTAGCTCGGGACATCGTGTGGTCGTGGGGCACATCAGTCCACCCCACGGCTACCTTCCACCATCCAAAGGGAGATTACTATGCAGATTACTATGCAGAATATCATGCAGAAGCGCCCCACACTTGTTCCCCTGATGTACCTTCTGCCAGCGGTCCTGCTCGTTGTCGCCTTCGTCTATTACCCGGTCGTTAACAACCTCTGGCTCAGCCTCTTCCGCTGGAGCGCCTTCTCCCCTCAGGATATCTGGGTGGGACTGGGCAATTACCGGGCACTGCTGAAAGATCCGGTTTTCTGGACAGCGCTCCGTGATAATGTGGCCTATGTGGTCGTGTCCCTGGTCTTCCAGGTGGGCGGAGCCCTGGTGCTCGCCGCCATTCTGGAAGAAGCCTTCGTCCGTCGCTTTCGCGTTTTCTTTCGCACCGTCTACTTTCTCCCAACGGTCATCTCGATGACCGTCGTGGGCTTGCTGTTCACGTTCCTCTACGACCCCCAGATGGGTCTGATCGATCAGCTGCTCACCTTAACGGGGCATGCCTCATGGGTGCGCGCGTGGCTGGGCGACGAGCGCACGGCGATCTGGGCGATTATCGCCATGTCGCAATGGCAATCGATCGGCTACATCGCGCTGCTTTTTGTGGTCGCGATGCAGCGGATTCCCCGCGAACTGTACGAAGCGGCCGCCATGGACGGAGCCAATCGGATACGCATCTTTTTCCGGATCACCATCCCGCTGGTGCGCGAGATGACCCTGCTTGCGTCGATCATCACCATCTCGGGCGCCTTCATGGTCTTCAACGAGGTGATGGTCACCACGCAGGGCGGCCCCAACAACGCCTCCCAGGTGCTGGCCACCTGGATGTATCAGTCCGCTTTCATGAACGACCAGATGGGGTACGCCTCGGCCATCGCCACCATCATCTTCCTGATCTCATTTGGCATTGCCGTAGTGCAACTGTGGGTTGGCCGCAGCGGCCAGACTGTCGGAACAGCCTAGCTTAGCCGACACCACAGGCAGCGATCCGGCAGAGGAGGGACCATATGACTACTACTATCACTCGTACTCCAAAGCGTGTCAGCAAGGCCCGCGCTGACCGACGGGAGCCAGAGCGCTCCAGCGGCCGGAGGCTCCTCACGCGTGCGCCGAGCTGGGGTGTGTACATCATGCTGTGGGCCTTCGTCCTTCTCATCGTCTATCCATTGTTCTGGATGGTTGCAGCCAGCTTGAAGACCAACGCCGAGATGTTTTCGCAGGCCTGGGCGCTGCCGCGGTACTTGCAGTGGGGCAACTGGGCCCAGGCCTGGCAGCTCGGCGTTGGGCAATATGTGCTCAACAGCGTGATCGTGACGGTAAGCTCAATCATTGGCGTCATCGTGCTGGGTGCGTGGGCCGCGTACGCGTTGGCACGTTTCCGGTACCCGCTCCGGACCCCGTTGCTCTACCTGATCATCGGGGGGCTGATGCTCTCGCCGCAAGTGGCGTTGATCCCGCTCTTCCGGTTACTGAGCACGCTGCAACTCTACAACACCTTGGGTGCGCTGATCGTGCTGGACATCGCCTTCCGCCTTCCATTTACGGTGTTCCTCATGCGTGCCTATATGCTCGGGTTGCCGTATGACCTCGAAGAAGCCGCCTACATCGACGGTGCCAGTCACTGGCAAGTCTTCTGGCACATCATCGTCCCGCTGAGCCGGCCGATCATGTTGTCTGCCGCTCTGTTACAGGCCTTCTTCTCCTGGAACGAATTCCTGTTCGCCCTTACCTTCATCCAGGACTCGGCGCTCAAGACGCTCCCGGTGGGGTTGCTGGATATGCAGAGTCGTCTCCTGACGAACTGGCCGGTGTTGCTGGCCGGTCTGAGCATCGCGGCGTTGCCCATGATCGCCCTGTTTATCGTGGGTCAGCGCTGGTTTGTGCGTGGGCTCGCTGAAGGTATGGGCAAGTGATGAGCAGACTCACGGATCCGCCTGGCTGGCACGCATGGGCTGGCGCCGCACTAGGACGCAGGTTCTCGCAACGATACGTCCTGGATGCCGGAATGTGCCCCACGCGTCTGTAAGCAATATGCGCCATCCATGGCTTGTCGAGACGATGAGGTGCCGCAGGGAGCGTGCTCAGCAATCGTAGGCAGTATAGGGGTCTCGCCATCATTTTTGTGCTTTTTGTAGGGAAATAGAACAATTTGCGCATAGGCCACAGATCTTTGTACGCTTCTTTACATCGGATTAAGATCAGGCTCTAGTCCGTAGCCTGTTATCGAAACCAGCGGAGGTAAAACCATGGATGTGAATCAGCAGGCCATCGCTGCAATGCATGCCGTTACGGTTTCTCGCGAGTATGGAAGCGGCGGCGGCGAAATTGCCGCACGTCTGGCACGGCAACTTGGTTGGCAATTGGTTGACCATGAAATCGTCGTGCGGGCTGCACGCGAGTTAGAAGTCCACGAAACAGCGGTGGAGGCTCACGACGAGTACGTCGAGGATACCCTCTCACGCATCCTGAACAGGATACGGTATCTTGCGTCTGAAGCGTGCACTCTACCTAATGCAGGAACACGGAGTGACGAACCACGATTACCTGAAGAAATGTCATTCACCGCTCTATCTCCCCCAACAGGGGGGACACGAGCCTACCAGGAGACCCTGCGTTATATCGTCCAGGCAGCGGCCAACACCGGTCACGTCGTGATTGTCGGACGTGGCGGACAGGTGCTTCTCGCCGACCGGCGGGACGTGCTCCATGTACGCGTGGTGGCACCGTTGGAGCACCGTGTGGTCTATGTCGCACTCCGCGAAGGACTGGACATGGATACTGCCCGCGCACGTGTTCAGGCGAAAGATCGCGCCCGCGACCGCTACATGCAGACACAGTATCATTGTCAGCATGATGATCCGCACCTTTATGATCTGGTGATCAATACCGCCGTGCTCGGTCTGGACAGGGTCGTTAATCTGATCTGTCTAGTGTTGGAGAGCAAGGCGAGCCGACTCAGCGTGCCAGTGGAGGAATTGGGGCCGGCTGCAGGCCTTACCCGCTATGCGGGCCAGCCCGCCGATTTTCCCGTGCCACCACGGTCATCCAGCTAATATTACTCATATACTAATGGGAGACCATTCCAAAGCGAGGCGTTACACCCATCGTGTTCCTTCGAGAGTTTTTGCAACACAATCTGAATCGTTACCATACCCTGATGATGGAGAAGGAAGAATACTGTGAACCGATCCCCAGGAGCGAGACGAGATGATGCCATTGAAGTAAACGGAATTTCATCTCTCCTGCACCCGGACAGCCATCCGGGACAGCTCGAGTTGACGTTGCGCTGCAACGGGTATGAGTACGCTGCCACCGTCGTAGGCGTCACCAGTGGCTGGACCCTCCTCCTGAAGGATAGTCAGGGCACCAGCTACAGTAGCGGGCTTGACACCACGCAAGACGCAGCCATCGTGTCCGCTCTGCTTAGTGTCTTGAATGCTGCCTGGTTACAGGCCAGTACGGACTACTAAGGCGACCAAGGACCAAGGATGGTCTGAAGATTCTCATACCTTGGGGGTATTGGGAGGGATCTGACCATGGTGGATCTGCTGATATAGCAACTGTGTGGCCGGCTCTGGTTCGATATTCAACTCCCGCCTCAACGCATTGCGTAGCTGACGATACTGACGCAGCGCTTGGTGGGGGCTCCCGGCCTGTGCCAGTAGGCGCATCAGCGCGGCCTGCGCTTCATCGTGCGCTGGATTGCTCGCCACGATCTGGCGAAGCGCAGCAATTCCTAAATCGATCTCGCCACGCCGCTCCCAGAGGTGAGCCAGGCCCATCAGCAGCCTACACCAGATTGCGGTCAATCTCTCCCGATAACTGATGGTCCAGTCTTCATTGCGATCCTCAGGCAGCAGTTCTCCCCCGTAGAGGTTCAGCGCTGCCTCGTAGGTGGCGGGGTCTTGGGCCTGCCAGGCGCTATCTGCTGCGGCCTGGAACGCTTCGATATCGATGCCAAGATGGGCTATTCGGTCGAGAGAGAGGAACTCCCCTTGCAAACGCAGATAGGACGAGGGAGTTCTGGGAGGTAAGGTGGGCTCCAAGGCGTGTCGCGCGACATGCAGCGTTATATGGAAGTTATTGGCTATAGCCTCAGGCCCAAAGCCTGGCCACAGCAGATCCATGACCTGCTCGCGGTGTAGCCGGTGCTGAGGGGTCAGAGCCAGCAGCTTGACTAAGCTCTTGGCCTTACGCAAGGACCACGCGGCCTCGTCGATCAGCGTGGATCCCACGGACACGTTGAAGCCCCCCAAAAGCTGGATGGAGAGCTCCTGGACTTCGCCCGCCACAGCCTGCTTGGGCAACAGAATGTCCGATCCCCTGGCTACCGAGAGCATCGCGCGGCCGGTTGACGCGGCCTGCAGAGAGAGCATCCTTTCTACACGGTGAAAGAGATCATCGTTCGTGAAGGGTTTGGGCAAGATGGCAATGCCGTGCTCGCTCAGCCACGCATCCTTGTTGCCGAACTGTGCGGAGCCACCGGAGTAGACGATCACGGGAATGCTCCGTGTCGTGGTTTCCTCCTTGAGGAGGCGAAGCAAGGCCCAGCCGCTGACAGGGGTCTCTAGCCATAGGTTGAGGATGAGGAGATCGGGCTGCTCCTCTTTGAGGAGCAGCAAGGCCTCAGCACCCTCGCAGGCGGTTACCACTTCCCACCCTTGGCCCGCAAGTAGTTCACTGATCTGGCTGAGCAGAGCGGGATCGTCATCAACAACGGCAACTCGGGTCTTCATCACGGTGTTCCTCTCTTGAGGGGTGGCGCAATGGTATTATCGGCTCCTCTTAGAAGGAGGGAAAAGCACAGGGTGAGTAACAAGGCGACGAGCGAAATCAAAAATGAGAGAGGGAACGTGGTCCCAGACGATCCCGTTGCTAGTCCGGTATTGAAGAATACGCTGACAGCAGGCCCCATGAATGCTGCTGAGATGGCAAGCGTCCCTATGGTGGTGACACTATTAGCCTGGAGCCGGTTCGAGTGACTTTGTTCAGACATGTTTTAGACCTTCTTGTTTGAATATGCAGCCGATGGTTATCTTGTCCAGCCGGATCGCCCTCTGCTGGGAGAAACTACCAAGCTCCGTAGCACGGCAAGATTCTGCTGCCCACTGGCTCGTCTGTTTCAAATTCTGTTCGGCAGTTCCTCCATCAATAACAGAGTTTAAGAAACCAGCAATAAAGGCATCTCCGGCGTACGATGTGTCGATGCCTAGCTCTTGGAGTGCTTGCAGGATGTGCTGACCGCTCTGGTCATTACCGACGCTCCCGATATATGCTGCCGGGCGACCATATTTGCGTGCATTCGCTACCACGTTCAAGGTGTTTCCGCCAACAAAGCTCTGACCGATAGGCCCTACATAGCAGTCAATACAGTTATCTCCGATGCCAATGAGCATCTCTAGAACTCTCCCCATGTCGATGATACCTTCCCCATGTAGCGCCGTTCGTCCACGTCGTGGCCTCGTTTGGCAGCCACGCGCATCACCCACACTTCCGTCGCAATAAACAGAGGATAGACTGCCATCAAGTCGCTATACGCACCGTATGTGCGAACATCGAATGGCAGAACAGGCGCTTCTTTTTTCTGGCAGAACTGCACCACACGTTCCTGAGCGGCCCGCGATGGATCTTCTCCCAGCAGACACAGAAAACTGGGACGATGCTGATGGATGATCTCAATCGGCCCGTGGTAAAACTCGCCTGTGTTGACAATGCTAGCATTGGTCCACAGGTTTTCGATAATCACGCTCAAGGCCAGCTTATAGCCCAGGCCATATTGTGGTCCGCTGGCGATCACATAATAATGGTCAGCAAGGTCCAGGTCCAGCGGCCCATGTAGTGCGGTTGCTACTACTTTTTTGCTAGCGGAAGGAAAATGGTGCAGATCTTTGAGCAGTTGGGATGCAGTTGCCACAGATTCGCCTCTTTCCTTCATCACATAGGCAGCCATCAGATAGCCAATCGTCAATGGGGAAATATACACGGCTTTGGACTGAAAGTCGACAACCACATCACTGGCCTGTGCCAGCGGTGTATCCGGCGAATTGGTGATGCCAATCACAAAGGCTCTCGTCTGGCGAGCGGCCTGGACGACCTGCAAGACTTCGGGTGTCTGGCCCAGGTACGAAGTGGCAATCACAGCCGTCCCCTTGAAGTTCGGTTCTCGCGCAAGCAGCTCCTGCCCGTTCAAGGCCTGGACAGGGAGGCTGGTGAAGCGCTGGAGGATATACTCGATCCCCATCATGGCCGAGAGGGATGCGCCACCGCCAACAGCATAGAGGTGCCGGATAGAGCGGAGAGTAAGTTCCTGCGCAACATTTTTGAGAGCGCTCTCATGTTGGTCAAATAAAAACTGCATGGATTGAGGAATGACAGAACTGGTATAAAACAGACGATCTTCCTGGATCCTCGTCATCGAACATGCTCCTTTCGGGTGGTTGAATTCCGCATAATTAGTCGAGCAGCTAATCGTTCATGTTTTGGTGCCGTTGTCGGAGTCTTCATGAGATCCAGTAAAATCCGGGCAGAACACTCGCCCATCTCAACAACCGGCTGAGCAACAGTTGTAATCTGAGGTTGTACGAGAGACATCCACGGCTCATCATCATAGGCGACCAAGCCCATATCTTCCCCTAAAGTGATCCCAAGTCTCTGGGTCACTGTGACAACAGCAGTAGCAAGAATAGAATCCATAGCAACGATCGCATCAGGCGTATGGTGACGGAGAAACTCCTCCACCTCCGAAGTAATCACATCAAGCTGATAGGAAGAGGTAGTCAAGCCGGGTCGAAGTGGCAGCTCTTGCCACGCCAGTGCCAGAGTGAATCCCTCGAAGCGCTCTCTCATACTCGACAGATGAGGCAAATTCGTCATCGGCAGGATATCACGATACCCTTGCTTGATCAGGTGCAGAACCACCTCTTGAGCTGATTCGTAGTTGTTCATACTCACCCAGTTCCACTCAGTTGTCAGTGCGACCGGTATGCGATCCACACTCACGAGAGGGACAGGGAGTGTACGGCTTGACTCCTTACGCAACCCACATGTGGGAGCAATGATAATCCCTTCGACCTGTTCTTCCAGCATATCAAGTAGAAGTTCGTGCTCTCTCTCCTCATCTTCTCCAGTGATACCGAGAAGCACTTTGTAATCCGCCTGACGACAGATCGTCTCAATGCCTCGAAACAGTCTTGCGAAAAAGAGATTTTCAAAATCTGGGATCAGCACGCCAATGCGGTAGCTACGACCTTTGGCAAGACTCCTGGCAAACTGATTCGGGAGGTACCCTAGTTCCCTGGCAGCCTGCATTACCCGTTCGCTCGTGCGCGAATGCGCACCTGCGTAACCACCGAGCACACGTGCAGCCGTAGCCCTGGATACATTTGCCCGCTTTGCTACATCGCTTACGGTTACCATATACGATCGATCTCCTCCATTTGAGAGCGCTCTCAAATATTATATACCTGATGAAGCATACATTTGTCAAGAGATTGCCTGCCCTCTTGTGAGATTGGGGTGTTTTGTGGCTATCGCCATTGGTGCTCGAAAAGTTGCCTTCCGCGGAAGGCAACTTCTATTTGCTGAAGGAGCTTTTGTCGAACCTGAAAGGAAGAGCTGTGCTGGCTGCTTCGAATATCCGTTCTAAAATAGGCGGCTGCGAGCAGGATATCGAAAAATAGAGGTAACTACTCAGGTCTCCTACCGACTTGCCAAAGGAGAGGAAACCAACTAAAGTACAAGCATGACGCAAGAAGAAGAGTTGCAAGTCCTGCGAGAAGAAAATCGACTGCTCAAAGAGCTGGTAGCCGAACTGCTCCCCTTGAGAGAGGAAGTGGCTCGGCTCAAAGAGCAGGTGAACGAGTTGCAACAGCGCCTGGCACAAGATAGCCGGACCAGCAGTCAACCGCCATCTGCTGATGGGCTCTCCCGCCAGCCACGCAGTGGTCGTCGACCCAGCGGGAAGCCATCGGGGGGCCAGCCAGGCCATGCAGGACGCACGCTCTGGATGGTGGAGCAGCCTGACGAGGTCGAACGCCAGCGACCAGAGGTATGCAGCGCCTGCCAGGGGTCCCTCAAAGAGGTGCCAGGAAGCCTGGTGGATCGTCGCCAAGTGTTTGACCTGCCTCTTGTGCGCCTGGTGGTGCGGGAATATCAGATCGAAGCCGTGTGTTGCCCGAAGTGCCACACGATCACCCAGGGAAGGTTTCCCCCCGAAGTGGCAGCTCCGGTGAAGTCAGGTCCCAATGTGCAAGCGTTGGCAGTCTATCTGCATCAGGGGCAACTGCTGCCGGTGGCCCGCACCTGCCAAGTGCTCACGGACATCTGTGGCTGTCACCTGTGCGAAGGCACCGTGGTGGCATGGGTCGAGCAAGCAGGAGCACGGCTGGCCCCAACGGTCGAACACATCGCCGACCTGATAGCTAGCAGTCCGCTTCAGCATGGGGATGAGACCGGCATCCGGGTGTATGGCATGCTCTTCTGGTTGCATGTGAATTGTACGCGCTGGTTGACGCATCTCTCGTGGCATCCTTCGCGTGGCACAGAGGCCATGGAAGAGATCGGCATCTGGCGGCGTTTTACTGGGCGCGGCGTCCACGACCGGTGGGCAAGCTATGATGCCTCTGACTGTGCCCACAGCCTCTGTGGAGCGCACCTCCTGCGCGATTGTGCGGGGGTGGCCGAGCAGCACGAGCAGGGGTGGGCCGCAGAGATGCACGACTTCTTGCTGGATCTGCATGCGGCTTGCCAGCAGTGGCGCCTGGCCGGTGTTGGCTCTGTGCCCCCCATCGAGCGTGATGAGTGGGTGGCTCGCTTCTTCGAGATCCTGGCTGCTGGCTACGCCGCCCAACCCCCTCCGCCCAGTCGAGCACCTGGGAAGCGACCAGGGAGGCACAAACACAGCAAGGCCAAGAATCTGCTGGATGCCCTGCTCACACGAGCCGAGCAAGTCCTGGCCATCCTCGACGACCTGCGGATTCCTTTTACCAACAACCAGGCGGAGCGCGACCTGCGGATGGCGAAAGTGCAGCAAAAGATTGCGGGCACCTTTCGCAGTGCGACTGGTGCCACCGCTTTTTGCCGCATCCGCAGTTATCTTGCTCCCATGCAGAAGCAGGGGCATCCTCTGCTGTCTGCACTCGCCGCTGTGTTCCATGGTCACCCTTTCCCGGTCGCTTGGGCACCTGAGTAGTTACTATTCATGAATATTAAATTGTTCGCAAAGAAAGGTTGGAACTGCTCAGTCCATGGATGAGTGCCGGTATTCAAAGCCAAACCGTGTGCACGAAGAGTTACATCGGCTTAAGAACCCCCTATTTTGCGAACAGATGAGCGGAGTAGCCGGCACACTCGTCTTCTTCTATGTAACGACGTTATATGGAGGGTCTCCATGTAGGAGGCGGCCAGCCTCTTCTGCCGCCTTGCGGCGTAACTCTCGCGCGCTTTGCT